>SNQX01000006.1_pt1 | contig 240206 bp, 229 predicted proteins | sample 2580501 | NCBI WGS metagenome assembly SNQX01 (sample SAMN10953784, study PRJNA522744) | food fermentation metagenome | isolation source: 48-hour incubation of native-enriched microbial consortia from nixtamalized... | place: Mexico | collected 2017-09-24 | reverse complement strand
CCCCCAAGCCCGCCCTGGGTGGCTCCCGGGTGGACCGCACCACCCCCGCCCGCCCCACCTCGGATGACACCGCGGCCGGCAAGACGACCATCGCCGATGGTGTGGTCGCCAAGGTCGCCGGTATCGCCGCGCGTGAGGTTCCCGGCGTGTACGCGCTCGGTGGCGGTGGCGCCCGTGCGATGGGTGCGATCCGCAGCGTCGTGAACGCCGACGACAAGTCCCAGGGCGTCAAGGTCGAGGTCGGGGAGACCCAGGCCGCCGCGGACATCACCATCGTCGTCGAGTACCCGATGCCGGTCCAGGAGGTCGCCTCCAACGTCCGCGCTGCGGTCAGCGGTGCGATCAGCCAGCTGGTCGGACTCGAGGTTGTCGAGGTCAACGTCGAGGTCAACGACGTGCACCTGCCGTCGGACGACAAGGACGAGGAAGAGTCGCGCGTCTCATGAGCCCGACCGTCACCGGCGCTCTGATGGGCGTCATCCTCGCTGTCTCGATCCTGCTGTTCGGGTTCTGGGGATTCCTCCTCGTGGCCCTGTTCATGGGTATCGGCGCGCTCGTCGGGCGCATCATGTCGGGCAAGCTCGACGTGCGCGGTCTCGCGAACGCGTTCTCCGGCCGGCGCACCTCGTGATGAGTGCGGCTGGAGCCGGCCAGGCCGGCGGCGACCTCACGCGGGTCGCCGCCGGGGCGTCGCACGACGCCTCGCCTTACCCTGGCCGCATCACCATCAAAGAGCGCGTGCTCGTGAAGGTCGCTGAGGAAGCGACTGCCACCACCCTGCGGGTGGATCGCGGTGACGTATCGGTGGGGGTGTCGGAAGCGCGGGGCGGAATCTCCCTGACGATCCGCACACCCCTCCCGATCCCACACCTGGACGACACAGCCGCCATCCGTGCCGGCGCCCCGGTCCTCGAGCGTGTGCAGACCGCGCAGGAGCAACTCCGGGACCGCATCGCGCACGTCACCGGACGTGAGGTCACCCGGGTGAACATCACCATCACGGGTGCCGTCATCGCCCAGCAGAAGAAGAGAGTGAAATGAGCTCCCCCGTCTTCCGCCGCGTCCTGCGGCGCGAAACCCACTCGCCCCGCACCGTCGCGATGATCATCGCGGTCGTGCTGCTGCTGGTCGTGCTGATCTACATCGGTACCGAGATCGTGCTGTTCCTGCTCGCACAGCCCGCGCTGCTGCTGGGGCCCGCGGCCGCGGCGACGTGGCTCATCGGGCTGCCGACCGCGCAACCCGGCTGGCTCGTCGCCATTTTCGGGGTCGTGCTCGCCGTGCTCGGCGTCATCTTCGTCTTCCTCGCCCTCGCCCCCGGGCGGCTGTCCAAACACCAGATGCAGCACGACAACCGTGCGGTGCTCGTGGACAACGGGGTCATCGCCGCATCCGTCGCCCAGCATCTGAGTGACGAGACCGGCATCGCCCGCGAGGACATCACCGTCGGTGTCTCGCACCGCACCGTCGATGTCACCGTGCGCACCGCCGTCGGCGTCCCCCTCGACAAAGACCCGATCCAGCAACTCGCGGCCACCGAGGTGGACAGCTACCAGCTCACACCCAAGGTGAAGACCCGCGTCCGCGTGGAGCGCCCGAAACAAAACGAGGACGAGCAATGAACCGCACCAACCGCGCCCTGAACAGGATCGTTCTATTCATCATCGGCATCCTGTTCCTGGCCATCGGCGCCGTGCTCGTCGCCATCATCGTGTGGCCCGCCGGCGCAGAATACTGGACCGGAGCAACCGAGGCCGGGCAGGGATGGCTGGACAACGCGATTGCCACCACGACAGTCGGAGCGACCACCATCAGCTGGATCGCTGTTGCCGCCATCGTGCTGATCCTGTTCCTCGTCATCCTCCTCATCGTCGCGCTCACCCGAGTCGGCGGCGGCCGCTCCCACACGGTCCTGCGCTCCACCGGCTCACAGAACCCGCTCGGACGCGTCACCGTGCAGGATTCGTTCGCCTCCGACGCATTGAAACACTCCCTGAATCAGCGCGACGAGATCCTGTTCTCCGCAGTCACCGCCAACGACATCCGCAAGACCCCGGTCATGCACGTCAGCGTGACACCACGGCAAAACACCTCCCCAGCCCAGGTGGTCGCCGACGTGGACCAACTCGTCTCAAACCTGGCGACCTTGACCGGAAAGAACGTCCAGACCTACATCTCGGTGCACTCCGGCCTGCGCGCCAAGCTCGCGCACGACCAGCGTCGCCTCTCATAACCACCGAACGGATTGATATGACCTCCCTCCGCATCCTGTTCGTCGCCGCCATCGCATTCGGCGCCTACACGCTCGGCGCCCGCGCCGGCCATGGCCGATACCGCTCCATCAAAAAGAACGCGAAGAAGGCGTGGAACACCCGCGGCGTGCGCTCCGCACGCAAAACCACAAAAGCCGGCAGCCGCAAACTGACCCGCGCCATCGCAAAGTAGCCGGAAGAGAACCCTCATGGCCTCAGACACAGACAACACCGACCACGCCGCCCACACCGCATACGACGCCATCGACAAGACCTCGAACGCCGCGAACGGCAAGACCGATGACCTCGGCCACATCGTGACCGACACCGTCGACAAGGCACGCATCCTCATCAACGACGCGCTGGACAAGCTGCGCACCGCCTACAGCGACAACCCGGCACGCGTGCTCACCATCGGCGCGGTCTCCCTCGCCGGGCTGACCGCTATCCTCACCACCCTCGCTCGCCGCGACTGACCCGTCGCGACCCCGCACAGAAAGATCACCCCATGGGATTCCTCGGATTTCTTCTCCTCGGCCTTATCGCCGGCGCCATCGCCAAACTCATCCTCCCTGGCAAGCAGGGCGGCGGCTGGTTCATCACCCTCCTCCTCGGCGTCGTTGGCGCACTCCTGGGTGGGTGGCTGGGAAGTGTGCTGTTCAACGCTCCGCTCGAGGAGTTCTTCTCCCTGCAGACCTGGCTCCTCGCCATCGGCGGATCGCTCATCGTCCTCCTCATCTACGGCTTCTTCGTCGGCCGCAAAGCCAAGTCCTAAACGGCACCCCACTCACAGATCACACTCATCACCGATAGGAACCGCACCATGACCGGTCGCAACACTCTTGTTCGATCCCTGCACGACGTGGGACTCGCCGCGTGGTTCGGAGGCACCCTGATGGGCGCCGTCGGCCTCAACGGCGGCACCGCGAAAGCCACCGATCCGGCGGAGCGTCTGCGGTTGTCTTCCATCGGATGGGCAAAGTGGGCGCCGGTCCAGCTGGCTGCCATCATCGCGCACGGCATCGGCGGCGCCGGCCTCATCGTGGGTAACAAGTCACGCTTGGCGGCGCAGCCGGAATCCCGCACGAACACGAATGTGAAGCTCGTGCTCACCGCTGCGGCCGCTGCCGCCACCCTGTACGCAGGAATCCTCGGCACCAAGATCGGCAACCATGCCGACGAAGGCGGCAAGGGCGTCACCGAGGCCGATGGGGCGGCGTCGCCGGAGTTGGCTTCCGCGCAGCGTCAACAGCGCGTCATGCAATGGGTCCTTCCTGCTCTCACCGGTGTGCTCATCGTGCTCGGCGCACAACAGGGCGAACAGCAACGTCCTGTCGTCGGGCTCCTGCACCGCCTCACCCACCGGAGCTGAGCATGTCGAACCACAAGCACGACCCGAAACCCGCCGACAATGCCGGCAAGGAACAGGACTCCCACACGCCCCGCGCGCCTCTCCCCGAGACCACGGACGACAAAGGTCGCCCGCTCGAGAACCCCTCGGGCTGATCCGGACGCGCACACAAACCCGCTCCTCACCACACAACTGACCGGAGAGCACATGAACGATTCGCGCACAGACCCCTCCACGCAGGGTAATGATGAGAACTACACCTCGGTAGACGACGACTCCGCAGCATCCGCGGGATCCGAATCACCCGAAGAAGGCCAAGCGGCAATGGATGCCGCCGAAAACGCCGTCATCGACTCCGACGACGACTGACACGCCCCGCACACGCGGTGCCACACCACAAGGGAAAGGGAACCCGTTATGGGACTCGACGACAAGATCAAGAACACTGCACAGGACCTCACCGGCAAGGCCAAGGAGAAGATCGGCAACGCCACCGACAACGACAAGCTCGCTGCCGAAGGTGCCGTCGACCAGACCGAAGCAAAGGTGAAGAAGACCACCGAGGACGTCAAAGACGAACTCAAGTAGCTGACCGGCGGGGAGGAACGCGCCCCCCGCGGGTCCTCCCCGCCCTCCCTCACGGAAACAACACCCCGAAGGAGCAAATCATGACCGAGAACGACAAGCCGCTGTCAGAGGACACCTCCCTGGAGGGACCCGACGTCGAAGTCCCCACGCACGACTCCGACGGCACCACCAAACCAGGCGGTCTCGGCGGCGACGGAACCATCCCCAACCACCCCGGGGGTATCGCCGCCGGGCACACCGGCACCGCGTCCACCTTCGAACCCGAAGAAGACGAGCAGGCCGAGTAGGCACCCGAACGCCTGCGAGCCGGATCGACGCGCACCAGGGCGTGGCCGGCTCGCGACGTTCCACGAACGGACTCCCTGATGACGCGTCGGCTCGCCATCGTGTGGAATCCGTCCAAGACGGACAAAGACACCCTCAACGAAGGCCTCACCGCGTCCCTTCAGGACGACACCGCACCCGAGGTGTCGCGGTGGGAGACCACCGAGGACGACCCCGACGGTGACGCCACCTGCCGCCCTCCACATCCGGTAGCAACCGCGGGTCAGGATCAGAGCCGACAACGATCACAAGGCCGCTGAGACTCACCGATGGGGTCACGAACCTGTCCGCAGGCGCAACCGACCTGTCAGCTGTGCGGGAGCGGTCAAGCACCATCCCATTCGCGGCATGATCGCTGCTCAACTTGCAGTTCGCAGTCCAATCCGCACCGACGACGTCGTCGAAGCCGCTACACGCGTGCTCGTCGTCGGCGACTAGCGACACCGAGCGATCACACAACAACGCCACCGAGCGTCAAAATTTACAGGTAGTTGCTGGGTTCTGGTCGTTCACCCGGATGGTCCGCACCTGTGCCGGTGGACGACCGGCTATCGGGACAGCGGAAGCGGTGTGCGCGGGGCAGACCCGTCAGGAGCGGTCGAGTTCCTTCGCGAAAAACACGCTCGCGGCTTTGAGGACTTCGTTCGCCTTGCGCAGCTCAGCGTTCTCACGCCGCAGGCGCTTGTTCTCCTCGGCAACATCGGTGGGCACACCGGGACGCTGCCCGCCGTCGACTTCGCGACGGCGATGCCACACCCGCAACGTCTCCGCGCTCATACCAAGAAGCCCAGCGACATGACGCACCGCGGTCATGAGATTCGGATGCGAGGGCTTCGCCTCGTCCAGCATCCGCAACGCCTTCTCCCGCATCTCGGGCGAGTACTTCTGATTCATCAATTCCATCCTTGCTTGAAGAACGGAACGGAACGAAACCCAGAGCGATTCACCTTACCCGGCCAACGACGCACCCTCGACGTCTACACCCTCATCTGCGAAGAGCCGGTTATGCCCCTGACGTCAGCGTCGCGGCCTCGGCGAGGGCGGCGGCGAGATACGGTGCTGAAGCGCTGTTTCTCGACGCGGCGACCTCTGCTGGCGTTCCGGACGCGACCACTGTGCCGCCGTTGTCACCGGCTCCCGGCCCGAGATCGATGACGTAGTCGGCGGCGCCGACCACTCGCATGTCGAGTTCCACCATCACGACCGTGTTGCCCGCATCGACGAGAGTCTGAAGGTGGGTAACTAGACGGTCTGCGTCGGCACAGTGCAATCCGGAGGTCGGCTCATCGAGCACGTACAGAGTGTCGCCGCGCTGCGCTCGTTGCAGTTCGGTGGCCAGCTTCACACGCTGCGCCTCCCCACCGGAGAGCTCTGTGGCCGGCTGTCCCAAGCGCAGGTACCCGAGCCCGACATCGACCAGCGAGGTGAGTGAGCGCATCACGTCGTACTCGCCGGCGAAGAAGTCGTGGGCCTCTTCGACGCTCATCGCGAGGATTTCCGCGATGTTGCGCCCTCGCCAGGTGATCTCCAGGGTGCTCGATTGATAGCGGGTGCCATGGCAGTCGGGACACACGGTGTAGACCGAGGGCAGGAAGAGCAGCTCGACCATCACGGAGCCTTCACCCTCACAGGTCGGGCAACGGCCGCCTGCGACATTGAAGGAGAACCGACCGGGCTTGTATCCGCGTGTCCGAGCTTCCGGCGTCTCGGCGAACCGGCGCCGCACATGATCGAAGAGTCCTGTGTAGGTCGCGACGTTGGAGCGGGGCGTGCGGCCGATGGGTTTCTGGTCGATGCTCACCACACGCCGGACGGTCGTGAGATCGCCCTCGACCGACCCTCCGAGTTCATCGGACTCGTCAGTGAGGAGCAGGGCGTCGGCCTCAGCGCTTTCCTCCTCGACGCGAGGGGCGTCTCCTTGCCTGGCGCCGATGAGGGCAGGCAGGACTTGACTGACAAGGCTGGACTTCCCCGACCCTGACACGCCAGTGACAGCAGTGAGCGTTCCGAGCGGTAGCGCCACAGATACGTCCCGCAGGTTGTTGCGGGTGACGTGCTCCAGCTGCAACCAGTCGTGGGCGGCACGGGGCTGGTGCGGTGGAAGGCCGCTGCCCCCGAAGATGTATCCGCGCGTCACCGACTCGTCGACCTCCGCGAGCCCGTCCGTGGGTCCGCTGTAGATCACGCGCCCGCCGCGTTCCCCGGCTCCGGGGCCGATGTCAACCAGCCAGTCCGCGTGCCGCATGACGTCGACGGAATGCTCCACGACGAAGAGGCTGTTGCCGCGCTGCTTCAGCCCGTCGAGGATACCCAGCAGCGCGGTGACGTCGTGCGGATGGAGACCGGCTGACGGTTCGTCGAGGACGTAGACAACACCGAACAGTTCCGACGTGAGCTGCGTGGCGAGTCGAAGTCGTTGTAGCTCCCCTCCGGACAGTGTCGGCGTAGTGCGACCTAGCGAGAGGTAACCGAGTCCGAGATCGATGATGGGGCGCAGGCGGTCCAGCAATTCTGCGCCCAGGCGGGCTGCCGCGGCGCGCTTCTCGACAGACTGATTCGGTGTGCGACGGACATCCGGCGCAGCGGAGTGAGCGGAGCCGCCAGCAGCAACGCGCTGCTCGACGGCTTCACGTTTAGTCGCGACGTCTACCACGGCGGCGGAGGTCTCGCCCTCGCGGTCAGACTCGGCGACGACGGACTCGAGGAGCTCAGCCAATTCACGCAGTGGCAAGGCTGAGAAGTCCGCGATATCGAGTCCTTCGAACGTCACCGTCAGTGCTTCGGGTTTGAGCCGCTTCCCATGGCACACCGGGCAGACCGCCGCGCTCATGAACTGGGCTACGCGGCGCTTCATCGACGCGCTCTTCGTGTTCGCGAAAGTGTCGAGCACGTACCGCCGCGCGCCGACGAAGGTGCCCGAGTAGCTCGGTTCGATTCCTGCTCGGATTGCCCGGCGCGCCTCGGCGAGTGTGAGTCGAGAGTGGACGGGAACGAAGGGGGTCTCGTCGGTATAGAGGATCCAGTCCCGATCCTTCTTCGGCAGATCCTTCCACGGTACGTCGACGTCGTAGCCGAGCGCGACGAGCACGTCCCGCAACTGGTGGCCGTGCCAGGCGGTCGGCCACGATGCGATGGCGCGCTCCCGGATGGTGAGTGAGGGATCGGGCACCATCCGCTCCTCGGTCACCGCGTACACTCTGCCAATGCCGTGGCACTCGGGGCACGCGCCCTGCACGGTGTTCGCGGAGAAGTCCTCGGCGTAGAGCATCGGCTGACCATCTGGGTATTCACCTGCTCGCGAATAGAGCATCCGAACCACACTCGACAGCGTGGTGATGCTGCCTACAGAGGAGCGCGCGCTGCGCCCTCCGCGCTGCTGCTGCAAGGCGACTGCGGGCGGCATCCCGGTGATGGAGTCGACGTCGGGGACACCCGCCTGGTCGATCAGTCGCCGCGCGTACGGGGCAACTGACTCCAAGTAGCGCCGCTGCGACTCCGCGTACAACGTGCCGAAAGCCAAGGAGGACTTCCCGGATCCGGACACGCCCGTGAACACAACCATCGCGTCACGCGGAACCGTGAGATCGACGTCCTTGAGGTTGTGTTCGCGGGCACCACGCACCCGGACATCGGGCTGGACGTGGGTGGACACTGAGGAAAGGTGATCCATTTCAGAACTGTACCAAGCGGGTCTCGTGGTAAGCAGGTTCATCGACCGTGGGAGGCAAGATGATGCGGCTGTTTACCATCGGGTTCACGAAGAAGAAGACGCGCGAGTTCTTCGGTCTGCTCTCCGACAGCGGCGCGACGGCTCTTGTTGACATACGGCTGCGGAACCGTTCGCAGCTCGCAGGATTCGCGAAGCGAGACGACCTCGAGTTCTTCCTCAGTGAGATTTGCGACATGCATTATCGGCAGGAGTTGCTCCTCACCCCGACAGAGCAAGCGCTACGTGACTACCAGCACGGGGCTGTGTCGCGGGAGCAATACGCCGCTGAGTACGTGCGCCTCTTGGAAGGTCGCCAGGTCGAAGCGGTGCTGAGTCCTGCTGACTTCAACGAGGCAGTGCTCCTTTGCTCAGAGGCCTCTCCTGATCGTTGTCATCGGCGTCTCGCCGCGGAGTATCTCGCGTCCGCCTGGGGTGACACAGGGATCGTGCATCTGTTGTAACAGGTGGTGGCGTCGTCCTCACCCGTCGGATGCGGACGGGTTAGGCTCCGGCTTCAGTCTCGTCGGGAGCGAGAGCGAGCACACGGGGCGGCAGCGCGCGACGTAGCCACGGAAGCAGTACGAGCGCCCCCGCAGGCCCCAATACGAGTAGCACCCACGGCAACCAACCCGACAACGCGAAAGCCGACATCAGAAGAGGCGCGGTGAGGCTGGCGACGCTGAATGAGTACTGGAACGCAGCGAGGTAGCGTCCAGCCTGTTCCGGTGGGGCGGCCTCACTCGCGGCCGCGTTCATCCTCGTGCCGAGCACGACCGTGCCGACTCCGAAGATCAGCGCCGATCCGAACAGGGCTACCGCAAGCCACGCTGAAGGAACCGCGTAGACGGCCACCATTGAGGCGATCCACGCCAAGAGCAGCACTGCTCCGAGCCGCACAGCGAATGCCCGAGAACGTGAGCTCGTCAGCGCCACCGCGACTCCTGTGAGGGTGCTCGACAGCATGGCCAGGCCGGCGTTTGCGAGGCTCGGCAACCATGCCGGCGCGCCGAGTTGTTCGACAGCGATCACCGGAAAGGCAACCGGGAAGAACTCCATCACCAGGGTGATGAGAAAGCCCAGAAGGATGAGCCCGAGAAACGGGCGGTTCCGTAGCACTCCTGGTGCGGCGGACGTAGCCTTCACCGAGCGAGATGACGTGTGCGGCGGCATCCGCATCGTGAACACAAGTATGGCTGCCATCGTCGACGTGACGAGTTTGACCGCCAGCAGCCAAGGCAACATGGCGGGGTCCCAGGCCAGCAGCACGGCACCGAGGAGCGCGCCAGCACCGTAGCCAGCCGAACGCACCATCTCAACGCGAGCGAACTGCGCATCGTGAAACCCGTCGCTGGGACGCAATGCTGTCAGGAAGGCGTATAGCGATCCGTAGTGCAGCTGCATCCCGGCGGCGCAGATCGCGCTCCCGGCAATCGCCCCGGGCCAACCGGGTACGAGTAGGTAGACGAGCATCGCGATGGCTCGGAGCAACTGTCCGGTGCCGATCACCCTGCGAGGGCCAACTCGGTCGACCAGCGTCCCGGCGAGGACGGGGAACAGCAGACCGACGCCTGCCCCGACGCCCAATGCGAGGCCCGCATCCGCAACCGAGAATCCGCGAACTTGGATGAGGAAGAGTGCCGCAACGGGGAGGTACATTCCCGCGCCAGCGCTGTCGAGGGCGACGAGCGCCCTGCCATCGGGTGTTCTTGTTCGCTCGGGCAGGTGTACCGACGCGCCCCGCGACGCTTGACGACTCAGGAGCGCACTTCCTGGGTTCGTGTGCCTCGGCGGCTGGCTTCGAGGGCTGAGGTGAGCGTTCGAGCGTCGTAGCTACCCAGCAACCGTCGGCCGTCTACGAAGAACGTCGGGGTGGCGTGCGCCCCGCTTGCATCGGCGCTTTCGAGATCCCGCTCCACACGGGCACGTACGGCGGCACTATCGAGGTCAGCCGTGAACTGGGCGACATCCAGGCCCAGCTCTTCGGCGTAGCGGATCAGATCTTCGCGTTCGAGCGCATCTTGCCGCGTGAAGACGAAGTCCAGCCACGGCCAGAACATCCCCTGATTCGATGCCGCCTCCGACGCTCGTGCGGCTATGGGGCCGTGAGGGTGATGTGGCAGCTGGCGAACGACATACCGGAGATCGTCCCCGAACCGGCTGCGAAGGTCCTCCCAGGAACCCGTTGCGTGCGCGCAATAGGGGCATTCGAAGTCGATGTACTCGACGAGCGTGAGCTGAGCGTCCTCTGGTCCACGGATGTGGTCGACTTCAGGATCCACGGGCGGTGTGAGCACCATCGGCAGATCTGCCGTCTCCTCTCCCCAGCGTTTCGCAGCAACCCGGAAAATCAGCCAACCAAGCGCGGTAGCGAGCACCATCGCGACCAACACGCCGACGGTCGCTTGCCGACCCAGGTCGGACGTCGAGCCGAACGCGAGGCCGATCACCAGGAGCGACACGGTGAACCCGATTCCCGAAAGCGCCGCGCCGCCAAACACGCTGCCCATCCCGACACCCTCGGGTAGCCGACCGGCTCCAAGCTTCACAGCGACGAAGGTGGCGAGACCGATGCCGAGAAGTTTGCCGAGCACGAGACCCACGATGACTCCCCACGTCACGGAGGACTGGAAGGAATCGACGAGCACGCCGCCGCGCAGGTCGACGCCAGCGTTCGCGAGCGCGAAGATCGGGACGATGACGAGCGCGGTCGGCATGCGCAAAACCTCGTGCATGCGTTCATTTACCGAGATACCTCCCGCCAAGCCTCGATCGACTGCGCGGGCCGATGCCGCGCTCGGCGACTGCCAGAAGTCGCGGAACAGCTGACGAGCCGCGACCACCTTGTGCCGACGCGTCGGGTAGGCGGGGATAAGGAGCCCTGCGACCATGCCCGCGAGGGAGGCGTGGACTCCGGAATCAACGGTCGCGAACCAGAGCACAACGACAATCAGCACGTACGGTGTGGCGCTCCATTGCCGCGAACGACCCAGAAGCCACAACCCGGCGAGGCAGGCAACTGCGATCAGCAGCGGAACGAGCCGGATCTCTTCGCTGTAGACAATGCCGATGATGGAGACGGCGAGGAAGTCATCGACGACGGTAAGGGTGAGTAGGAACACCCGCAACTGGCCGGAGAGTTTCGGGCCGACGAGCGCGAGGGCACCCAACAGGAACGCGGTGTCGGTACCGACCACCGCGCCCCATCCACCGAGCCCGTCGCCGCCCGCGGCGGCCACGATCAGGATGTAGAAAACTGCGGGCAGTGCCACGCCAGCGACGCCAGCGATCAACGCGAGACGCGCGCGGCTGGCGTCTCGGAGCGACCCATGCGCGAACTCCTGTCGCACCTCGAGGCCAACGACGAAGAAGAAGACCACCATGAGGCCGTCGTTGATCCAGTGGTGCAGGTTCATGTGCAGTCCGAACCCTCCGACATCGAACCCGATCTCGACATCCCACAGCCCGAAATAGGCCTCGGAGAGTGGCGAGTTCGCCCAGAGCAAGGCGACCGCTGCGACGACGACCAAGAACACAGCCGAACCCGACTCCGTGCGAATCGTTCGCCAACTCGTGCGCCGTTCCATCTGCCCACTCGTCATGCGGGAAGCGTATCGGAACCCAAGGGCAGCGCCCGACGGCGAGACTTGTCGACCGGGCAGCGCGCAAGGCGGAATGGAGACGAAGCGGGTTATGGGGCTCATCGCATTTGAGGGTGTAGCAGTGGTCTGAATCCTCCGGTTTCGAGGAGCGATCGGGAGATGTAGTTGGTGAGGTTGCGGAAGCCGAGGGCGGAGCCGTGGAGGTGCTCGAGGCGGCCGTTGATCGCCTCGGTCGGGCCGTTCGAAGTGCCGGTCCGGTCGAAGCAGGCGAGCCCCTCGTAGTCACACTAGGGCCCGGTGCGGGCGACGCCAGCGGGACCATGGTTGCAGCTGGCACGCCCGAGCACGTCGCGGACAAGGGCGTCGGCGCTTCCGCGAGATACCTCGCCGCGGCATTGGAGGAAGCCACAGGCGTGACCCCATCGTGACGGCAGAACCATCGCACGGGTACTCGCCGCACCGTCGCCGGTACCTCACCCGTGGACTATGCCAACAAGGGTGAGGTACCGGCGACGCTCGACGAGATCATGGTCTCAGGCGGGGATTTTGGAGCCCCGGACGTCCAACTTTTCGATCGTGGGCTCGCTGAACAGTTTGCCGGCCAGAATCGCGGGTCACCCCCCCGATTGGGAGACACGCCCTAGCTCTGGGCCTCGCCGAGGCGCGCTTCGGGCGTGAGCTCGGCGCGGAGACCGCCGCCGGTCGCAGCCCGGGCAAGAGCGCGACCCAGCGCAGGTGCCTGCTTGAACAAATTGTGACCGGCCACAAAAAGGACAGAGCCTGCCTCCCACACGGCCACGCCGTCCTCACTCCACGGGAGGTCGGTCACCCAGCAGTGAAGGAAGTCGCGCGGCTCTGGGTGGAGACCGGGCAGCGCCCGTGTCACGTATTCGCGTGCGCGTTCGTCCAGCGATCGAATCGCCGCCGGGTCGATGAAAGTTCCGTCGTCGCGGACGCCGACGGTGTCGCTGAGTCCGACCGAATAGTTGCTGTTGCCCGGTAGCGGCGTCGCGTAGACGCCGACTTCGCCGAAGACGCCGCTACTGTCCTGCAGGCACGCGACTCGTGCCGGGGCGGCGGCTTTCACGTCGAAGGTCAGCCGGACGTGTGCGGCAAGGCGAACCGGCAGCGACAGGCCGACGCTGCGTGCCAGGCGGGCGGTTTCGCGGCCGGCGCACACGACCACCTTGGAGTAGACAGCCCGGTCGGTGACGCTGCGCACCTCGACCGTCCCGTCGGCGCGGGGATCGATGGAGATGACCTCACCGGTGGTGACCGCATCTGCCAGGGCACCCGTGAGTGCCGTGATCGCGGCGCGGGTGCGGATCGCGCCGCCCGACTCGTCGAGCACCGCTGGCCCCGAATACCCAGCGAGCAGCGGCATCCGCTGGGCGACCTCGGCCGCGTCGATCTCGTGCGCTTCCACGCCGCCGACCTGGTCGAGCACCCGCAGCCGCGCCAGGGCGCTGTCTCCGATCGCCAGGACACCATCTGATGAGACCAGCTCGACGTCGAAGCGTTCGGCCCACTCATCCCATACGCCGCGGCTTTCGCGCGCGAAAGCGACGAGTCGCGGGTCGTCGTGGGCATGCCGGAAGATCCGCGACTCGCCTGCGGACTGACCCGTCCCGGGCAGACCAGCCTCATACAAGCGCACCCGCACGCCCTGCTCCCGCAGCGCGTACGCAGTCGACAGACCGACGATCCCGCCCCCGATCACTGCTACCTCCGGGGAACGCGTCGTGGAAACGCCGTCGTCAGTTCCTGTCATCGCGGTTCCTCGATCTGTTGGCGATTAGCGATAGGCCGCAAGAGAAGGGGCCGCTGCCACGACGTCAGCGGGCTGTGTAAGCCCGAAGTCACCGCGCGCAGCGACCCCTCCTTTCTGGGCCACTACTCCCGGTCTGTGGTGTCAGGCGGGGAGTTTGGAGCCCAGGACGTCCAACTTCTCGATCGTCGGTTCGGAGAACAACGTGCCGGTCTGCTCGCCGAGAGCGGTCGCAACCGCGCCAGACAGGTGCGCGTCGCGGCCGGCGTCATCGGGGAACACGTCGAAGATCCCGAAGGAGGACGGTCCGAGACGGATCGCGAACCACGCAACGGTGGCCGGTTCCTCCTCGACGAGCCCTCGCCCGATGCCGAGGAATTCCTGGACCTCGTCTTCCTTGCCGGGCAGGGCCTCCAACCTGACAAGCAGTCCCTTCGTCACGCTCATCACATCACCTCTTCCTGGGTCGAATTACTCGCAAATTTCGCCACGATCGTGTCGCAGAACGCAGGCAGGTCATCGGGCGAGCGGCTGGTGATCAGATTCCCGTCCACCACGACGTCCTGGTCGACGACGTCAGCACCGGCGTTGCGCAGGTCCGTTCGGATGCTCGGGAAGGACGTCAAGGTGCGACCTGCGACCACACCTGCCTCGATCAGCGTCCACGGCCCGTGACAGATCGCAGCAACGGGCTTGCCGCTTTCGACGAACTCGCGGACGAAGGAGACGGCGTCTGGGTCAACCCGGAGTTGGTCGGGGTTCACCGTGCCGCCCGGGAGAAGCAGGGCGTCATAGTGGGCGACAGACGCGTCCGCGACCAACCCGTCAACGGTGAACGTGCCTGCTGCATCCAGATCGTTCTCCCGGGCCTGAATCTCACCGTCATGGATCGACAGAACCTCGGTCTGTGCACCAGCCTGCTCCAGTGCCTCGCGGGGCTTGTCGAGCTCGACTCGCTCGACCCCGTCGGCGGCGAGGATGGCGACTCTCTTGCCCTGAAGATCTGCTGCCATCTCAGTTCTCCTTCTTCTCGGTCGACATGCCGGGCTTGATGAGGACCTTGGTCCAACCCTTGGACCGGGCGTCGAAGTTCTTGTAGGCATCGGCGGCTTGGTCCAGCGAGATCTCGTGGGAGACGATCCACGAGGGGGTCGCCTTGCCGGCGGCGATCAAGTCCCGCAGCTGGCGGTTGTACCGCTTGACCGGGGCTTGACCGCTCCCCAAGGTCTGACCCTTGAACCAATGCGTTCCGAAGTCGATGGCCGCCTTTCCCTGCTTGGCGAGGTCGTCCTTGGCTCCGGGGTCCTGGGGGACGAACACACCGACGGTGCCGATTCCTCCGGTGAAACGCACCGCGTTGATGAGCATGTTCATAGTAGCGGCGATGTCCTCGTTGCCTTGAGGATCGTGGGCCTGGTAACCCACGCATTCGCAGCCCCGGTCAGCTCCCAGCCCCATCGTCTCGTCGAGCACAGCTTGCACGGGATCGACCTTGGAGTCATCGATGGCGATCGCGCCGATCTGCTCGGCCAACGCGAGCCGGTCAGGATGACGATCGACCACCATCACCTTCGCGGCCCCCTTGATCATCGCGGACAGGGCGGCCATCAGCCCGACCGGACCCGCCCCGGCGATGACAACACTGTCGCCCGGGACCACGCCGGCCATCTCGGTGGCGTGGTAGCCGGTGGGGAAGATGTCGGAGAGCATGACGTAGTCGTTCTCCTTCTCCTCCGCATCCTCGCCCAAGCGCAGCGCGTTGTGGTCACCGAAAGGCACACGGAGCAGTTCCGCTTGGCCACCGCCGTAGGGACCCATGTCGGCGAACCCGTAGGCCGCACCGGCGAATGATGGTTCGGGCTGGGTGGTGAGGCAGTAGTTGGTCAGGCCGCGTTCGCAGTTCTTACAGAACCCGCACGAGATGTTGAACGGGAGCACAACCCGGTCTCCGACCCTGACCTTCTCCACACCACTACCGACCTCGATGACCTCCCCCATGTTCTCGTGACCGAACGTCCGGCCTACCTCGAAGGACGTCCGCCCCTCGTACATGTGCAGATCCGAGCCGCAGATGTTCGTCGTCGTCACCCTGACCAGCACATCGGAGGGTCGCTCGATCTTCGCGTCCGGGACGTCCTTCGTGCTGACCTGACGGGGTCCCTCGTACACTACTGCTTTCATGTCTACTCCGATCAAATGGTGTTGCTCGAGAACCTACTGGCCTCGATAGCCTGCTGGTAGGGCATTGACAACGCCAGCCCTTCGCGAGACATTGAACGCTCGCCGCAACCACGTTCTGATGTGCGTTTTCGGCGCGATCCGTGGCCTCTATCGCGAGTGCACCGTAAACGATCGTTTTCGGCGCGCCGTCTGCTTAGTTCGGTGAAGCTCGCCGCCGGGTTCTGGGCGCCGGCGTTCTCCGCGGCGCGCTGCCTTGTACCGATGCGCGGGTACTTCGAATGGACGGGCGAGAAGGGGCACAAGACCCCGCATTTCCTCCACGGAGACGGCCTGCTCGCCGCGGCCGGTCTCACTTGGTCGATGGAGCATGCGGGAGAGAAGGTCCGCTGCTTCGTCGTCGTCACCCGAGAGGCGCGAGACGCCGGCGGCGAGGTGCACGACCGGATGCCGGCGTTCCTGACTCCCGACACCTGGGACGCCTGGCTCGCACCGGAGAAGCTCACCGGGCAGACCAAGCTCGACACGCTGGCGATGCTCGATCACACCTCCGCCGATGTCGCCGCGACGCTGCACGGCTACGTCGTGGACCGCAAGGTGAGCAACACGCGCACCGTCGATCCCACGGATCCCACGCTCCTCGCCCCGGTCGGGTGAAACGCGGCGACACGCGCGGACGCACGACACCCCGGTGGGATAGGAGATCGGGCGGATGTGTGACACGCTGAGCACACCCACACCAGCGGTCACCTCGGCCGCGCCTCTTAGCACAGGTTCCCGTGGAGAGAAGGGAATCTTGCGATGGGCAAGTTCATCTACGAGAACAGCGTCAAGGTCGACATCGAAGACCGCGCTCTCACGCACATCCAGCTGGTCATGACCGCGAAGCTCCGCCGTGGCGAGCCCTTCGGCTTCACCTGGAAGGACGACGTCAGCATGGGCGGCGGCCGCACGACGGTCTGGATCCATGCCGGAAGCTCACTGGTGTACAAGTACCATGGCAGTCGCCAACCCAGCGTCAACCGCGCCTGGATCGAGGCCCTCGCATTCACCGCGAATGCCCCGAGCGGTCTGTACCTCGTCCCCGAGCCCGCGGACCAGCAGCAGCCGGACGGCAGCGAGAGCGCTCTCACGCGGTCCTAACACGCTCGCCTGCGGGGTTCAACCCCTCTTGTCGGGTCTTGAGGTGATTCGTACCGTGGAGCGCATGGGGAACCAGACGGGAATGACGACGACGCACATCGAGATCGATGGGCACGACTTCCTCCTGCCTCGCAGCACGGATGTCGCGGACCTCATGTCTCGCATCGAAGCGGCGGCGCGCTCGCAACCGACGTTCGTCGACTTGGCGACGGGCGACACGCTCACGAGCGTGCTCATCACCGCGCAGTCCCGCGTCGTCGTCTACCTGATCCGCGAGGACGCGGGCATGGACTCCCCCATCGACTCCCACTCGTCGCTGGACTGGGACCTCTGATAGAACCGCTGAACTCGTAAACTGAGCGGATGCTCGTCGCACTCATCCGCCCCCGGGGATCCATGACCGTCGACGTCACTGGCATCTCGCTGGAAGACGTCCACACTCAGCTCGATGCGCAGCGCGAGCCGGGCTACGCTCTGACGTCCGCCCCGGTGCGCATGCTCAAGGGCGAGGCGAAGATGGAGGCGACGGGAACGTTCCAGCGCATCGACGGCGTCGAACAGATCGAGGCCGACGACATGGCGGGCATCGAGGCGAAAGTCCCCGAGGGCTGGCAGCTGCTCTCCGTCCGCCGCGCCTGACCCTCAGCCTCGCCCGCCCACCCGCAGCGTGCGTTCTCGATCCGGCCTCGCGCACCGTCGCGTCTGTCCCGCTGCGGGTGCGAAACCGTGCCTTCCCTGGCCGCGAGAGGCACGATTTCGATCCCGCCCGGAGCGATGCAACCCCAAAGCAGGCAGAGAAAAAGCCCCGGAGATGGCGAGATCTCCGAGGCTTGTTCCGTGCACCCCCAGGGACTTGAACCCTGAACCCACTGATTAAGAGTCAGTTGCTCTGCCGATTGAGCTAGAGGTGCGTGGCCCGGGATAACCCCGACCGAGGAATTACATTACCAGCGGTTGGCGCCGACACGAAATCCGCCGCGGCCCGGGCGTGGCCCGGGCGTTTCGCCCGCCGATCCTGGCCGATGGTCTCTGCGGGCGCGGTCGGGGCGACGACTATCCTGAGAGCGTGACCGCCACTCCCGACGCCGCCGACCTGCGCGCCGACCTCCAGCTCGCCCTTCGCCTCGCCGATGCCGCGGATGCCCAGTCCCTCCCCCGCTTCGACGCCGCCGATCTGGAGATCTCCACGAAGGCGGACCGCTCGCATGTGACGGACGCCGACCTGGCGACGGAGCGAGCGATCCGCCGGATCCTCGAGGAGGAACGCCCCGACGACGGCATCTTCGGCGAAGAGTTCGGCGCCCAGGGCAGCACCGCCCGGCAGTGGATCATCGACCCGATCGACGGCACCGCGAACTTCCTCCGCGGCGTCCCTCTATGGGGGACGATGATCGCCCTGGCGATCGATGGCGTGCCCCGTGTCGGCGTGGTCAGCATGCCCGCCCTCGGGCGGCGCTGGTGGGCCGCAGCAGGACACGGCGCTTGGACGGTGAGCGACCGCACCGAGCGCCGTCTCACCACCTCCACCGTCTCCTCGCTGGACGATGCCAGCGTGAGCTTCCAGAGCATCGCACAGTGGCGCGACGCCGGACAGCTGGATGCCCTGCTGCGCCTGAGCGAGCGTGTCTGGCGCGATCGGGCGTACGGCGACGTCTACGCCTACATGCTGCTCGCCGAGGGACGGCTGGAGGCAGTAGCCGAGTTCGATGTGAAGGAGTACGACATCGCGGCGGCCGTGGCGATCGTCCAGGAGGCGGGCGGACGCATGACCGCGTTCGACGGCTCCGAGACGATCTCCGCCCGCTCGACGCTCGCTACCAACGGCACCCTTCACGACGACTTCCTCCGTCTCCTGCACGACTGACTCTCCGAGGCCACGATGACCACCCGACGATTCGCGATCCTGACCGGTCTCGTGCTCGCGGGTTCGATCCTCACCGCATGCACCGGTGGAGGCGCGCCCGGTCCGTCGCCGTCGCAGGGCTCCGTGACGCCCACGGCAGACGCCGGCGCGAGCACGGCGCCGGGCGGCGACGAGCTGACGTGCGAGTCCATGATCTCCGAAGGCACCGTCGCGGCCCTCACCGACGCGGGGTGGACCGCCGAGCCACGCGAGTTCCGCGTCGGGGGCGTCGAGCTGACCCAGGGACTCCTCTGCTTCTGGGCCGACTTCGGCGTTCCCTCGGACCATGGTCAGATGTACGGCTGGTCCCTCGTGTCCACCGAGGATGCGGAGCGCGCACAAGCTGGCCTCGTGGAGGAGGGCTGGCGGAGCGAGGAAGACGCGCAGGGCGTGTACGTCACCGAAGACCCGCAGTTCGCCATGAGCACGGACGAAGACGGGTACGGTATGACCTACCTCTTCGGCGATGGCTGGGTGAAGGTCGCCGACACGAAGCAGGGACTCCTCCTCATCGAAGGACAGAGCTGACGGCGCACACCATACGGCCCGCGGTGTCAAGCGGCTGGGCCTGCGGCCGCGGATCGACGAGGGTGGAGGCATCCGAGGAAAGGAACGCCCATGGGTAACGACAGCGACCGCAACGACATCAGCACTGAGCCCTCCCCCGGCCCCGAGGAGAACGACAACCTCGGCGCCGAGGACAACAAGGGCGAGCCGCGCACCGTTCCGCCCACGGACGGATCGGATGACGACGGCGACGACGTGCTCGCCGAGGACCCCGACCGCTCGCACTGAGCCCGCTGTCCCGATGACAGGAGCCCCGCCTCGCACGAGGTGGGGCTCCTGCACTGTCACTCCGTCGTCGAACTCTGGACGATCTCGTCGACGAGCGTGATGCCTCCGGTCGAGTTCGCCGACTGCATGAGGTCGTCGATCCACTTCGGATTGAGCTTCGGCGGCTCCCTCCCTTCGAAGGTGAAGCGCAGCGGGATCGACGGGTGGAGCCAGATGGTGGAGCGTCCGTATGCGTCGCCTTCGGGGTGGGTCCACGATACCGTGAAGCTCTCGTTGCGTCGCAGCTTCGTCGCGATCACGACCTTGAGGTGCGCGAGCGCGCGGTCCTCGATGTGGAGCTGGCTCGTGCTGTCGTACATGATGAACCCCATGACCGAATGCTAGGCCTCGCCTGCCCCGGCCACCAGGGCTGCCCTGCCGCGTGCATTCCTGAACCAGCGCCCTCCTGGTGTCCGTTCGCGTCCCCCGAAGAGGGGACAGACACCCGGCGCTCGCGCCTGCGATCATCGCAGTGGGGGAGTCGAACGGGTGGGCGCTGTCCCGCCGATCGGGGAAGGAGACTTCTGATGACGACCGACATCATCGCAGGGCCGTTCCTGACGGCTGTCCGTCAGGCCTGGGATCGCGCACGCGGAACGCTGATCGTCCCCCGGGAGTTCACGTTGACGGAGCTCGCGGCCGGAGCAGGGTCGCTGAGCGCAGAGGTTACCGACTCGACGGGGACCCGGTTCGGCTTCCGCGTTCCCCTTCCGGCGGCCGCCCGGTGGGAAGGGAAGGCGCAAGGCGGCGAAGGAACTCCGGAGCACTGGGCGCTGTGGAGCGTCATCATCCCGCTCATGGAGGAGCTGGAGACGGACGGCGGACGCCGCTTCACCCCCGATGCCGACGGCGTCCGCTGGGTGACCGCGTAAACGATCACGGTCACCGCGCCGCGGAGCCTATCGTACGTCCGCCCGTCGTCGCCGACGTAGCTCAGCGCGATGGTCACGTTCGTGGCGAGGTCCCCCCGCCGGCCCAGCACCCACGCTGCGGGGGTCTCGGCCTCCTGTTCCCACGACGCGAAAAGGCCCGCCTCCCTGGTGATCACCAGGGAGGCGGGCCTCATTCAGTGTGACAGCGACCTGGTGGAGCTGGGGGGAATCGAACCCCCGTCCAACGCTGAGTCTCCACGCCTTCTCCGGGCGCAGTCTGTGGAAGCGTTCTGCTCGGCTCCGACCTTTGTCACAGACACCTAAGTCGACGAGCCCAGCCTGGGAGGAGTCCCACGTGACGTCCAGACGCCGTCACGCAGCAAGATTCCTAGATGACGCCAGGATCCGTATCGGAATCACCTACGGTCTGACGGACTATCGGGCTCGCTTAGGCAGCGAGGGCGAAGTCGTTGCGCTTGGTTTCGGCAACTATTGTTTTGCAGAGAGCGTTTACGAGATAACTCTGCATCCTCGGCCCGCTTCTCGTGGATTCACAGGCGCTGTCGAAACCGATCAGCCCCGTGGTCCTTCTCTCGAAGGAGCCGCTGTCACGCTGTGGAATTGTCAGCCTCGGACGACGAGCGCCCGAGCATCACAGACTACAACGTCTGCGCCTCCGCCGCCATTCCCGGCGGCCGTGCCCGTCGCGTAGAGTCGCCCCATGAGCGATGTGACAGTCACCGTCCGCGGCGAACACGAAGCCCGCCTGGCGCCCGAACGGGCGACCATCCGCGTCTCGGTGCGCGCCGAGGGTCCGGAGCGCGCGACCGTCGTCGATCACGTCATGCGCCTGGCTGAGCCGGTCCGCAGCAGCATCGTGGGACGCGTGGACGCCGGCTCCGCCCTCGACTGGAGCAGCACGCGGCTCTCCGTGCGCGCCGAGCGCCCCTGGAACGCCGATGGCAAGCGGCTCGCCGCGGTGTACTACGCGAGCATCGACCTGACCGCGACCTTCGCGGAGGCCTCCGAGCTCTCCCTCTGGATCTCCGACATCTCCGCGTGGGACGGTGTCGAGATCGGCGGGGTCGATTGGCACCTCACCCTCGAGACCCGCGTCCGCGTGGAACGGGAGGTCGCCGCACAGGCGGTCGGCGTCGCGGTGACGAGAGCGGAGGCTTACGCCACCGCTCTCGGCCTCGCCGAGGTGACGCCCCTGGAGATCGCTGACATGGGCCTGCTCTCCGCGGCGCCATCGCCCGGAGCTCCGCTGGGGAAGGCACGGGGTGCGGTCGCCTTCGCGGCCGACACCGCGCCGGCCATGGAGTACGAGCCGCAGGACATCGTCCTCACGGCGACCGTCGAGGCACGCTTCCTGGCTCGCTGAGCCTTGGTCGTCAGGCGCTGACGACGAAGTCCGCGAGGTCGGCGGCGAGCCGCTCGGACACGTGCGCGTGGACGGCGGTACCCGCCTCCCGATGCTCGACCGACAACAGCATCCCGGTCTCGTGGATCGCCGCGACGAGGTCGCCGCGGTCGTACGGGATCACGGCGTGGAGTTCCACGGCCGGCTTCGGCAGTGCCTCTTCGATCGCCGCGCGGAGCTCGACGATGCCCTCTCCGGAACGTGACGACACGAAGTGGGCCCGGGGCTCCAGGCCGCGCAGCACCAGCCGCTCGTCCTCCGGGATGAGGTCGGCCTTGTTGAAGACGACGATCTCGGGCATGTCGCGCACGCCGACGTCGCCCATCACGTCCCGCACCGTCTGCAGCTGGCCCGCCGGGTCGGGGTGCGACCCGTCGACCACGTGCAGCACGACGTCGGCGTCGCCGACCTCCTCCAGCGTGGAGCGGAAGGCTTCGACGAGCTGATGCGGCAGGTTGCGCACGAACCCGACCGTGTCGGTCAGCGTGTACACGCGGCCGTCTTCGGTCTCGGACCGACGGACGGTCGCATCGAGGGTCGCGAACAGCGCATTCTCCACGAGCACGCCCGCGCTCGTCAGAGCGTTGAGAAGACTCGACTTCCCGGCGTTCGTGTACCCGGCGATCGCGACGGAGGGGATGGTGTTCCGCTTGCGTTCGGCCCGCTTCGCCTCGCGTGCGGGCGCGAAGTCGCGGATCTGCTTGCGCAGGAGGGCCATCTTCGTCCGGATGCGTCGGCGATCGAGCTCGATCTTGGTCTCACCGGGACCGCGCGAGCCCATGCCCGCGCCACCGGCGCCGACCTGTCCACCGGCCTGTCGGCTCATCGACTCGCCCCAACCGCGCAGGCGCGGCAATAGATACTCGAGCTGCGCGAGCTCGACCTGGGCCTTGCCCTCCCGGCTCTTGGCGTGCTGGCTGAAGATGTCGAGGATCACGGTGGTCCGGTCGATGACCTTCACCTTCACGACGTCTTCGAGCGCGCGTCGCTGGCTGGGGGCCAGCTCGGTGTCGGCGATGACGGTGTCAGCCCCTACGGCCGCGACGATGTCCTTCAGCTCCTGCGCTTTGCCGCGTCCGAGATAGGTCGCGGCGTCCGGGTGCGGACGGCGCTGCAGGACGCCGTCGAGCACGACGGCGCCGGCCGTTTCCGCGAGGGCGGCGAGCTCGCGCAAGGAGTTCTCCGCGTCCTCCTGGGCCCCTTGCGGGTACACGCCAACAAGCACGACGTTCTCGAGGCGCAGCTGACGGTACTCGACCTCGGTGACGTCTTCGAGCTCCGTCGACAGACCGCCCACACGCCGCAGCGCGTGCCGATCCTCGAGGTCCCACTGGTCGCCGTCTGCCGTCGAGTGCGCGGCGGTGGCTTCGTCCTGGAGCGCCTGCGCGGCACCGAACGTCCGCACCTCCGAGCGCTTCTCTGCGTTCGCCAGCACGCGGTCGACCGTCTGGTCGTCGGTGGAGGGTGTCTTCGTCTCCGTCATCCGTTCCTGTCTCTGGTTTCCTCGCGAGCCTTAACCTTAGCCCGCGCCGTCCGGTACGCTCACCGTATGGGGTCCGACCACTACTTCACTGCGGCCCCGGCTAGCCCCGAGAACCTGCGCAAGATCCGCGTATCCCTGGCAGGACGTGAGCTCGAAGTGACCACCGCGGGTGGTGTCTTCAGCCCTGATCGACTCGACGCCGGCACCGCAGTGCTTCTCGCCAACATGCCTCCCGTTCCTCCCGGAGGTCATCTTCTCGACCTCGGCAGCGGGTGGGGGCCCATCTCCCTGTCGATGGCGTTGGCCGCACCGCACGCGACCGTCTGGGCGGTCGATGTGAATGAGCGGGCTCTGGACCTCGTGCGTCGCAACGCCGCCGCCCTCGGCCTCACCAATGTCAACGCGGCACTGCCCGAGGATGTTCCCGCCGATGTCACGTTTCGCACGATCCGGTCCAACCCTCCGATCAGGGTCGGGAAGAACGAGCTGCACGGTCTGCTGGAGAAGTGGATCCCGAGGCTCGACGAGCGCAGCGATGCGTGGCTCGTCGTGCAGCGGAACCTCGGCGCCGACTCCCTGCAGCGCTGGATCGCGGCGACCTTCCAGCCCGGCTACAGCGTCTTCCGGACGGCGACCGGCAAGGGCTACCGCATCCTCAAGGTGCGAAAGCACGGAACGCCCCCGACGGAGCCGATCGACGTCGTCTGAGAATTCCGCCGCTCGGCGGCCTCAGGCGAGATCGACTTCGCCCTGATAGACGAGCTGCGCCGACCCGGACAGCGCGACGTGCTCCCCGTCTTCGGCGGGGAACATGCGGACGCCCAGTGTGCCGCCCGGAACCTCGACCTGCCAGTTGTCCGGGGCTTGAGCGCCGGCCCAGTAGCGCACAGCGAGAGCCGTGGCGGCGACGCCCGTTCCGCAGCTCAGCGTCTCTCCGACCCCGCGCTCGAACACACGCATCCGCACGTGCCCGATGCCGTCGCGCACGAGGGGCTCACCGGGCACCACGAACTCGACGTTGGCTCCCGCGGGCGGAGCCGGCTCCAGCTCGGGCGTGCGGGTGAGTTCGAGGAGGCCGAGCTCCGCGTCGGACGCGAGCGCCACCACGACGTGCGGATTCCCGACGTCGATCCCCAGGCCCGGACGGGTGACGGTCAGCCCGTCCGCGCGCACCAGCGGGTCGTCTCCCGACAGCTTCCACGCGCCGAGGTCGACCTGATAGCCGCTCACGCTGCGCGTGACGTCACGGATCCCCGCTCGGGTGCCGATCGGAAGCGTGCTGCCGGGCTCGATCGCCGCGAGACCGGAGCGGACGAGGTAGTGGGCGAAGACGCGGATCCCGTTGCCGCACATCTCGGCCACGGAACCGTCCGCGTTGCGGTAGTCCATGAACCATTCGGCATCCGGCTCTTCTGCCAGGGCCGCTGCACCCTCCGGGATAGCGGAGGATCGCACGACGCGCAGCACCCCGTCGGCGCCGATCCCGAAATGCCGATCGCAAAGCACCGCGACCTGCTCCGCGGTCAGCTCCAGCCCGCCATCGGGGTCGGCGATGATGATGAAATCGTTGCCGGTACCGTGCCCCTTGGTGAATGCGACCATGCGACCAGTCTAGGGAGCCGAAGGCCCAGCAGCGGCTCCTGCGACGCGATAGCGCCCGCAGAGGAAGCTGCGGTTGCGGGCCACCTCGATCAGTTCCAGATCGAGTCGCCGCGGCAACAGCGGGGCCCCGCTGCCGAGGGTCACCGGTGCGTACTGCACCCAGACCTCGTCCAGCAGCCCCGCGTCGGCGAACTGCCCGGCGAGGTCTCCCCCACCGACCACCCAGAGATCCTTGCCACCCGCGGCGTCGAGCATCGCCGCGTGCACGTCGCGGATGTCGGCACTCGTCACCCGGACATCGGCCCCCTCCGGCACCGTGAGATCACGATGCGACAGCACCCACGTAGGCTGCGTGTACGTCCAGCGGCCCTCCTCGTGGCGCATGACCCACTCGAACGTGGATGCCCCCATCACGAGCGCACCGATGCTCTTCTCGAAGGCGGGGTACGCCATCGGGCCCTCCATGTCGATATCCTGGCTCAGCAGCCAGTCCAGGGAATGCTCGGCAGTGGCGATGAAGCCGTCCAGGCTGGACGCGGTGAAGTAGTGAGTGGCCATACGCGCATGCTCGCACGGGCCACCGACATCGCGGTCAGTCCCGCAACAGGTCGGCGACGGCCACGGGTGGCGTCACCCACTCCAGCTCCGGGTAGCGCTTGAACCACGACACCTGCCGACGTGCGTAGCGCCGCGTGAGCGCCTGCGTCTCGGCGATCGCCTCCTCGGCGGTGGAGCGTCCGTCCAGCTGTGCGAGCGCCTGCGCGTATCCGATCGCCCGCGGGGCTGTCGTCCCCCGCTCCAGACCGCGGTCCCGCAGCCCGGCGACCTCGGCCACCAGGCCGTGCTCCCACATCCGACGCACGCGCGCATCGAGGCGGGCGACGAGCTCGCCCCGATCCACGTGCAGCCCGATCAGACGCGTGTGCGGATACCAGAGTGTGGGTCTCTCCGGCAGTGCCGCTCCGTGCGTCGCACTCCCCTGCTCGACGACTTCGAGGGCCCGGACCACGCGTCGCCCGTTGCGCGGGTCCACCCGCGCCGCGGCCTCCGGATCGCGCACACGCAGCCGCTGGAGCAGCGACTCGACACCATCACGATCCAGTTCCTCCTCCAGACGCGCGCGGATGGCGGGGTCCCGAGGCGGAAAGTGAAACTCGTAGACGACGCTCGAGACGTAGAGTCCTGATCCGCCGACGAGGATCGCGTCGCCGCCTGCCGCGTGGATCCGCTGCACAGCCTTTCGTGCAAGAGGCTGATACCAGGCCACGGCGGCGTCCTGCGTCACCTCTCGCGCGTCGAAGAGGTGGTGCGGAATGCCGCGACGTTCGGCGACCGACAGCTTCGCGGTGCCGATGTCCATGCCGCGGTAGAGCTGCATGGCATCGGCGTTGACGATCTCCGCCGGGTTGCCGCGCTGTCGGAGCTCCTCGGCGAGATCGAGCGCCAGATCGCTCTTCCCCGTGCCGGTCGCGCCGACGACGGCCCAGAGCCGAGGCGCGGTCACACTCCGATGCGGAGGGTCGGCAGGCCGAGGGAGACAGCGCGCGGAGCGCCGTCGCTCGGTGCCGGCACGGCGCACGACTCGGCCTGTCCCCGATCCCAGGCGTCGCCACCGCGCGTCCGGCGGATGCGGAGCGGGGCACCCGTCGGGTCGTCGGCGAGGAGGTGGAACGGCGCGGCGTGCGTCACCGTCACCGTGACGACGTCACCCGGCCGCGGCAGCTCCGACCCGGGAGTGACCTCGAAGTGCACGAGCCGGTTGTCCTGCGCCCGCCCGGTGAGGCGACGCGTCTCCGTGTCCTTCTTGCCTTCGCCCGTGGACACGAGAACCTCGACCTCACGGCCGACCTGCTTCTGGTTCTCCTCGAGCGAGATGCGCTCCTGGAGCGCGATCAGCCGGTCGTAGCGCGCCTGCACGACCTCCTTGGGCACCTGGTCGGGCATGGTCGCCGCCGGGGTCCCTTCACGGATCGAGTACTGGAAGGTGAAGGCGCCGGAGAAGCGCGACAGCTCGACGACGCGCATCGTCTCCTCGAAGTCCTCCTCGGTCTCGCCGGGGAAGCCGACGATGATGTCGGTCGTGATGGCCGCATGCGGGATGCGCTCGCGGACGCGGTCGAGGATGCCCAGGAAGCGCTCGCTGCGGTAGGAACGGCGCATCGCCTTGAGGATCCGGTCGCTCCCCGACTGCAGCGGCATGTGGAGCTGCGGCATGACGGCGGGCGTCTCCGCCATCGCGTCGATCACGTCGTCCGTGAAGGCGGCGGGATGCGGGCTCGTGAAGCGGATGCGCTCGAGGCCCTCGATCTCGCCGGCGGCACGGAGGAGCTTGCCGAACGCCTGACGGTCGCCGAACTCCACCCCGTACGAGTTCACGTTCTGCCCGAGGAGCGTCACCTCGATGGCGCCGTCTTCCACCAGCAGGCGGATCTCGTTGAGGATGTCTCCCGGCCGACGGTCCTTCTCCTTGCCCCGGAGGCTCGGGACGATGCAGAAGGTGCAGGTGTTGTTGCAGCCGACGGAGATCGACACCCAGCCGCTGTGCGCGGAGTCGCGCTTGGTGGGGAGGGTCGACGGGAACACCTCGAGGGACTCGAGGATCTCGAGCTCGGCATCGCCGTTGTGGCGCGCGCGCTCCAGGAGACCGGGCAAGGACCCCATGTTGTGCGTGCCGAAGACCACGTCGACCCAGGGAGCCTTGTCAAGCACGGCCTGCTTGTCCATCTGCGCCAGGCAGCCGCCGACGGCGATCTGCATCCCGGCCTTGCGGCGCTTGACGGCGGCCAGGTGCCCGAGGGTGCCGTACAGCTTCCCGGCGGCGTTGTCTCGGACGGCGCAGGTGTTGATGATCACCACGTCGGCTTCGGCTCCGGCCTCAGCGCGGATGTAGCCGGCGCTCTCCAGGGATCCGGACAGACGCTCGGAGTCGTGGACGTTCATCTGGCAGCCGAAGGTGCGCACTTCGTAGGATCGCTGGCGCCCGTCGTCGTCGACGGCCGCCGACGACGCGCTGATGATCGTCGGTTCGCTGCGGGGGATAGTCATGATGCTCCCATTGTACGAGCGTCACCGAGAGCCGATCGCGTGCGAACCGTCAGTCGGAATCCACGAACCGGACGCCGGAGGGGCCCCGCCGAACGAGGCTTCCCGCAGCGCCGTCTTCGCCGCGTTCATGGCGACCGCTCCCCCGTACCCGCGGCGAGCCAGCTGTCCGACCAATCGGCGAAGCGCCGCGTCCGGATCGAGACGTCCCATGGAGCGGGCCTTGGTCCGGGCGAACTCCAGCGCCCGCTCGGCGTCGTCGTCGGGAAGCTCGTCGAGAGCCGCGTCGATGACCTCACGGGGGATGCCCCGCTGCGACAGCGCTCGGGAGAGGGCGACCCGGCCCTGCCCCTTGCGTTCGACACCGGCCGTCACGAGGAGCTCCGCGAGCACGGCGTCGTCGAGGTAACCCCGCCGTACGAAGTCGTCGATCACGTCGTCGATGGCGTCCGTGGCGAGTCCGTGTCCCTTCAACACCAGCCGGGCCTCGGAGATCGACAGCGACCGCGTTCGCAGCTTCCGCACCAACGACTCCTCCGCCGTCGTTCGGATCTCCTCCGCCGACGCGTCGCTCTCTGCGTCCGTTCCCTCTTCTGTCGCTCGGGACACGCCGCCGACGGCGCGCAACCTGGTGGTCTTCCCGCCCACGGAAGCGGCTCGCGTCGAGGCACCACGAGCGGGGTGCCGGGCGCTGGGGGAACCATCGTCAGCCGACGATGATCCTGCGGGCGCGGGCTCGTGCCACGTCGAGCGCCAGAGTCCCGCAGCGTCCGCCTGCGACCCAGACCGCACAGGCCGAGCGGACGACGGGTCGTCTGCCCCGCTATCAGCCGGACGCTCGGTGCGCGCAGCTCCGCCGAAGAGAGGGATGATGGGGGCGATCCGCTCGGAATCGCCCCCACGCTGATCACTCATCAGGCCGGGCGACGCTCAGCCAGCTCATCAGCACCCGGAGCCGCGGCCGGGCCGCCGATACCGAGCTTCTGCTTGATCTGACTCTCGATCGCCAAGGCGATGTCGGCGTTGTTGAGCAGGAACGTTCGCGCGTTCTCCTTGCCCTGGCCCAGCTGATCGCCGTCGTAGGTGTACCAGGATCCGGACTTCTTGACGATCCCGTGCTCGACACCGAAGTCGATCAGGCTGCCCTCGCGGGAGATACCGACGCCGTAGAGGATGTCGAACTCCGCCTGCTTGAACGGCGGGGCCATCTTATTCTTGACGATCTTGACGCGGGTGCGGTTACCTACCGCGTCCGTGCCGTCCTTGAGCGTCTCAATGCGGCGGATGTCCATACGCACGGAGGCGTAGAACTTCAGCGCCTTACCACCGGCGGTGGTCTCGGGCGAGCCGAAGAACACGCCGATCTTCTCGCGCAGCTGGTTGATGAAGATCATCGTGGTGTTGGTCTGGTTCAGCCCACCGGTGAGCTTGCGCAGCGCCTGCGACATGAGGCGGGCCTGGAGACCCACGTGGGAGTCGCCCATCTCACCCTCGATCTCGGCACGCGGCACCAGGGCCGCCACCGAGTCCACGACGATGAGGTCGATGGCTCCGGAACGCACGAGCATGTCGGCGATCTCGAGCGCCTGCTCACCCGTGTCGGGCTGGGAGACGAGAAGAGCGTCGATGTCGACGCCGAGCTTCGCGGCGTAGTCGGGGTCGAGCGCGTGCTCGGCATCGATGAACGCCGCGATGCCGCCGGCCCGCTGGGCGTTGGCGATGGCATGCAGCGTCAGCGTCGTCTTACCGGAGGACTCCGGGCCGTAGATCTCGACGATGCGGCCACGCGGCAGGCCTCCCACGCCGAGGGCGACGTCGAGGGCGATGGAGCCGGTGGGGATAACGGCCACAGGGGCACGCTCATCGCTGCCCAGCCGCATGACCGAGCCCTTTCCGAACTGGCGGTCGATCTGGGCGAGGGCGGTCTCGAGGGACTTCTCGCGGTCGGCGGGTGATGGCATGGTGTGCTCCTTCTGCGCGTGTGCTGCCGCCTGTAGGCTGTCGCGGCTCTTCCGGCGGAAGGAACTCTCCGACAAGGCGTATGGCTTTTCAGCCTGGACCTCACGGTACGGCGGGCCTCCGACATTGCGTCGAGGAGCCGGGGATCGTGGGGATCAGAACCGTCTGACCACTTGTGCAGAAGACTACGCCTGGTTCGAACAGATTTTCGACAACACGCCGGTTGGGCGTGTCGGACTTCCGCACACCCGGGAAGCCGCCGTCACCGGCCGCGCGGCTCCAGACGCCCCACGCCGTGGCGACGGGATTCGGGGACGTCCATGTCGGCGCAGAGCGCGAGCCAGATATCGCGCGGAGGCACCCCGGCTTCGAGAGCCTCGAGCGCCGTTCGTCCCCCCATGCCGGAGAGCACGAGGTCATTCACCAGAGAAGAGGCTCGGGCATGGAACTCGGCGTCGACGGCGCGCAGGAACTCACTGCGTCGCATAAGGGTGATCTCCGAGTGTCAGCGGAGCGAGAGCTCGGGCTCCACGGAGGCGACCAGGTCGTCCGGGACCACGTCGGGGAAGACCTGAATGCCTTCGAGCACCGAGATGCGGTCCCCGACCTCGCGCATGATCGTGGAGATGGGGACGTCGAGCGCCTCTGCGACCGAAGCGAGGATCTCACTCGATGCCTCCTTCTGTCCGCGCTCGACCTCACTGAGATAGCCGAGGGCGACGGACGCCTTGCTCGCGACCTGCCGGAGCGTCCGCCCCTTCTGCAGACGGAAGTCCCTCAGCACGTCGCCGATCTCCTGTCGTACAAGAATCATCGGAACCTCCTCCGCAGTTCATGAATCGAGGTCTCCCTCGAAGAGACGGCCAGTCTAGTCCTCCTGGCTTGCACAGAATCTACCCTTGCACTCTGTGGTTTAAATGTGAGCACATCCGTATCAACATGACGCGGCGGGTCGCTATTCCCGCAGCGCCGCGGCCAGCACATCGAGGACCGCCGCGACCGTCTGCGCTCGCACCGCCTCGCGGTCCCCCTCGAAGTGGAACGGTCGGGTCCGGCTCACTGTCGGGGTGATCACGCCGATGTGGACGGTGCCCACGGGCTGCCCATCCGGGGACTCCGGGCCCGCGATCCCCGTGGTGGACACCCCGACATCGGCGGGGAGACCATCCACCGCGACGGCGCCGCGCACTCCGGCAGCCATCTGCCGCGCGACCTCCGGATACACCGGCCCGTATCGCTCCAGCAGGTCGGTGTCGACGCCGAGCAGCGTGTGCTTGACGGGGGTGGCGTAGGCGACGACGCCGCCGAGGAGCACCGCGGAGGCGCCGGGAATCGCGACGAGCGCCGCGCACACCGCACCGCCGGTGAGCGACTCCGCGACACCGAGGGTCCAGCCTCGCTCACGCAGAGCTTCCAGAGCCTCGGCTGGCGTCGTGCCGCTCATCGGCTCTGACGCGCGCCGCGCACCTGCGCGACGATGTAGTCGATCCCGCTGACGACGGTGAGCACGAGCACGATCACCATGAGGACGGTCGTCACGACCGTCCACGGGCCGAGCCCGATGAACACGTGCAGCGGCAGGAGAGCCCAGCCGAGGGCGACGCCCTGGAAGGCCGTCTTGATCTTGCCCATCCAGGCGGCCGCGACAACGTGCTCGCTCGCGACGACCAGCCGATGGATGGTGATCCCCCACTCGCGGACGAGGATGATCACCACGATCCACCAGGAGACCTCGCCCAGGATCGCGAGCCCCACGAAACCCGCGCCGGTGAGGAGCTTGTCCGCGATCGGGTCCCAGAGCTTTCCGAAGTCGCTGACGATGTCGTATCGACGCGCGAGGTAGCCATCGACCCAGTCGGTCGAGATGGCGACGATGAAGAGGACGGCGGCGATCCAGCGCACGGTGAGATCGGCGAGGCCGTACGTCCCGCCGAGGAGCAGGAGGACGAAGAACACGACGGCGAGCGGGATGCGCGCCACCGTGATGGCGTTGGGGAGCTGCCGAGGGATCGCCATCAGTCGCGTCCCGTCAGGCCCCAGGCGTCTTCGTCGCCTTCCGCTTCGACGACCGGCAGGCCGTCGTACTGCGCCTCCAACGGATCACGTTCGGCAGGCACCGCCGCGGCCGCGGGCGCAGCCGGAGCCGCCGGAGCCGACGGAGCCGACGGGACGTCTTCTCCGCGGAGCTTCGCCATGACCTGCGGCAGCTGCTCGGGGGTCGCGAGCACATCGCGCGCCTTCGAGCCCTCCGACGGGCCGACGACCTCACGCGACTCGAGGAGATCCATCAGGCGTCCGGCCTTGGCGAAGCCGACCCGCAGCTTGCGCTGCAGCATGGAAGTGGATCCGAATTGCGAGGAGACGATGAGCTCGGCGGCCGCGAGCAGGAGCTCGAGGTCGTCGCCGATGTCCTCGTCGACCTCCTTCTTCTTCGCCGGCTCCATCGCCTCCTGGACGTCTGCACGGTACTCGGGACGCGCCTGACGCGTGACGTGCTTGACGACCGCGTCGATCTCCTTCTCGTCGACCCACGCACCCTGCAGTCGGAACGGCTTCGACGAGCCCATGGGCGAGAAGAGCGCATCACCCTGGCCGATGAGCTTGTCGGCGCCGGGGCTGTCGAGGATCACGCGGCTGTCGGTGACGCTCGTGACCGCGAACGCGAGACGGGACGGCACGTTCGCCTTGATGAGGCCGGTGACGACGTCGACGCTCGGGCGCTGCGTGGCGAGCACCAGGTGGATGCCGGAGGCGCGGGCGAGCTGCGTGATGCGGACGATCGAGTCCTCGACGTCGCGCGGGGCGACCATCATGAGGTCCGCGAGCTCGTCGACCACGACGAGGAGGTACGGGTACGGCTTGAGCACCCGTTCGCTGCCCGGGGGCACCTCCACCTCCCCCGCACGCACGGCGCGGTTGAAGTCGTCGATGTGGCGGAAGCCGAACGACGCGAGGTCGTCGTACCGCATGTCCATCTCCTTCACGACCCACTGCAGCGCCTCGGCGGCCTTCTTCGGGTTCGTGATGATGGGAGTGATCAGGTGCGGGACACCGGCATAGCTCGTCAGCTCCACACGCTTCGGGTCGATGAGGACCATGCGCACGTCGGACGGGCGCGCCCGCATGAGGAGACTCGTGATCATCGAGTTCACGAAGCTGGACTTTCCGGACCCCGTCGAGCCCGCCACCAGGAGGTGCGGCATCTTCGCGAGGTTGGCGACGACGAAGTTGCCGCCGACATCCTTGCCGACGCCGATCGTGAGCGGGTGCGTGCTCTTCTGCGCGGCGGCCGACCGCAGCACGTCGCCGAGAGCGACCGTCTCGCGGTCGGTGTTCGGGATCTCGATGCCGATCGCGCTCTTGCCGGGGATCGGCGAGAGGATGCGGACGTCGTTGGAGGCGACGGCGTAGGCGAAGTTGTTGCTGAGCTGGAGGATCTTCTCGACCTTGACGCCGTGGCCGACCTCGACCTCGTACTGCGTGACCGTCGGGCCGCGGGAGAAGCCGGTGACCTTGGCGTCGACCTTGAACTGGTCGAGGACGCTCGTGATCTGCTCGACGATCCGGTCGTTCGCCTCGGACCGCGCGACCGAGGGCGGTCCCTCGGAGAGCACGCCGGGCGACGGAAGGATGTACGGGGCCACCGGCGCCTGCGGGCCGCGGTCGCCGGGCCCCTCCGTGCCAAAGCCGTCGAGTCCGGGGAGCTCCGGCATCTCGCCGGTGTCGGACTCATCGTCCAGGAGCGCAGTCGTCTGCTGCTCTGCGAGCGTGTCGGTCACCGAGCGGACGTCGCTGAGCACCTCGGTCGCCGCGTCGTAGGGGTTCGCCACCGTGACGGCCTGGTCGTACGCCGGGGTGGCCTCGCTCGTGGACAGCAGCGCGGTGATGTCATCCGAGGCGAGGGTCCCCTCGTCGGGGTCTTCCTCGCGACCGGTCTTGTTGCGCCGCCACCAGGGCAGCACGTCCGGATCGTCGACCTTATCGGCCTCGTCGACCGCGTCCGCGGTGTCCTTCGCCGGCTTCTGCGGGCGCTCGGCGTCGAACATCCACGCGTAGAGGTCTCCCAGGCGCGCACCGATGCGGTTCGGCGGGGTCTTCGTGAGGATGAGGATGCTGAGGGCGGCGAGGAGCCCGAGGATGATGTAGGCCGGGATGTCGGTCAGGTACGTCAGTGGCTGCCCCACGAGCCACCCGAGCAGACCGCCCGACTCGCTCAGCGCGGGCATGCCCTGGTTCGGGTGGGGACGAGGGCCGGCGACGTGGAAGATGCCCGCCAGAGCGAGCACGAACATCCCGAAGCCGATGCCGATGCGCCCGTTGTCGTGCACGGACGACGGGTGCCGGAACAGCCATCCCGCCAGAAGGAGCAGCAGCACCGGCATGATGAAGGCCACCCGGCCGACGAAGAGCCCCACCGAGTAGGCGCTGATGTTCGCCGCGACCTGGTTGCCGATGAAGAACCACTCGTTGACGGCGCCGAGCGCCGCCAGGATCACCAGCAGGAACGGGAAGCCGTCTCTGCGGTCGTCCTTCTGCAGCGTCTCGGGCCCGAAGGCCCGGAATAGTCCGCCGACGCCGTGCGCGAGCCCGTTCCAGGCGCGCGCGGCGATGGGCGGCTTGTCCGCCTCGTCGATGTACTTCTTCGGAGCGGGCTGCGCCTTCGGAGCCGCCTGCCGCTTGGGGCGCGACGGGGCGCTCGTCGAGGCGCGCTCGGTCTTGGTGCTGCTCCTGGCCATGCCTCCACGGTACGACCCGAGACCGACATCTCCGCGTCACCACGCGGAACTCGACGATCACGGCGCGCGAGGGCGCGCCGTGATCCGAGGGTCAGGCCTCGATGACGAGAGGGACGATCATCGGACGACGGCGCAGCTTCTGGTTCACCCAGCGGCCGATCGTGCGACGCACCACCTGCGACAGCGCGTGCGTGTCGCGCACGCCGTTGCCGGACGCCTCCTTCAGGGCGGCGACGATCTTCGGTGCGACGTCGTCGAAGACCGCGTCGTCCTCGGCGACACCGCGGGCATGGATCTCCGGACCGGAGATGATGCGCCCGGTGGCGGCGTCCACCACGACGATGACCGAGATGAACCCCTCCTCACCGAGGATGCGGCGGTCCTTGAGGTCGGCATCGGTGATCTCGCCGACGGTCGAGCCGTCGACGTAGACGAACCCGAGGTCGAGCTGCCCGGCCACCCGGGCGACACCATCCTTCAGGTCGATCACGGTGCCGTTGGAGGCGATGATCGTGTTCTGCTCGGGGATCCCGGTGTCCTGGGCGAGCTTGGCGTTGGCGATCAGGTGCCGGTACTCCCCGTGGACAGGGAGGACGTTCTTCGGCTGGAGGATGTTGTAGCAGTAGAGCAGCTCGCCGGCCGCGGCGTGCCCCGACACGTGCACCCGCGCGTTGGCCTTGTGCACGACGTTCGCGCCCAGCTTCGTGAGCCCGTCGATGACGCGGTAGACGGCGTTCTCGTTGCCCGGGATGAGGCTCGACGCCAGGATGACCGTGTCGCCCTCGCTCACCTCGATGGCGTGGTCCATGTTGGCCATGCGGCTCAGCACGGCCATCGGCTCCCCCTGCGAACCGGTCGACATGTAGACGATCTGCTCGTCCGGGAGGTCGCGCGCCTTCTTGAAGTCGATCAGCACCCCCGCCGGGACCTTGAGGTAGCCGAGCTGCTCCGCGATCGTCATGTTGCGGACCATGCTGCGGCCGAGGAACGCCACCCGACGTCCGTGCGCGTGCGCGGCGTCGATGACCTGCTGCACGCGGTGCACGTGGCTGGAGAAGCTTGCGACGATCACCCGCCGCGGAGCCTTGCCGATGACCTGGTCGAGGACAGGGCCGATGGAGCGCTCCGTGGGCGTGAAGCCGGGCACGTCGGCGTTCGTGGAGTCGACGAGGAAGAGGTCGACCCCCTCCTCCCCCAGGCGCGAGAACGCGCGCAGATCGGTGATGCGGCCGTCCAGCGGCAGCTGGTCCATCTTGAAGTCGCCGGTGGCGAGGGCCATGCCCGCGGGGGTGCGGATCGCGACGGCCAGCGCGTCCGGGATGGAATGGTTCACCGCGACGAACTCGAGGTCGAACGGTCCGACCTTCTCCTGCTGACCTTCCTTCACCGTCAGGGTGAAGGCCTTGATGCGGTGCTCCTTCAGCTTCGCCTCGACGAGGGCGAGCGTGAGTCCGGAGCCGATCAGCGGGATGTCGCTCTTCAGCCGCAGCAGGTAGGGAACGGCCCCGATGTGGTCTTCGTGCCCGTGTGTCAGCACCACGCCCACGATGTCGTCGAGACGATCGCGGATGGGTTCGAAATCGGGGAGGATGAGGTCGACGCCCGGCTGGTGCTCCTCCGGGAAGAGGACCCCGCAGTCCACGATCAGGATCTTGCCCGCGTACTCGAACACGGTCATGTTGCGACCGATCTCCCCCAGGCCGCCGATCGGGATGACCCGGAGCGTCCCTTCGTCGAGAGCGGACGGTTCGGCCAGGGGAATGGACATGCTGTCTCCTCAGTCGGACACTCCACGCGTCCGTTCGTTCATGGTGACGCGGCTCAGCGCGTCGTGCCGTGCACCTTCGGCAGGGCGCCGCCCGCGGCCGCGTTGCGGTCGGGCCGGAAGTTCGAGAAGTCCGCCCCCGGCACGCCGCTGACGAGATCGAGCTCGTCCTCGATGAGGGCGGCCTCCCACTCCTCCGGGCCGACGAGGGGAAGGCGGACACGCGGACTGGAGATACGGCCCAGCCCGTGCAGGATGTACTTCGCGGCGACCGTTCCGGGGACGTGCGTCATGACCGCCCGGACGAGCGGCTCCAGTCGCTTGTGCTCGGCCGTCGCGGTGGCGAGGTCGCCCCGGTTCACCGCATCGATGATGGTCCGGTACGGAGCAGCGGCGACGTTCGCCGTCACGCCGATGAGGCCGGTCGCCCCGATCGACAGGTGCGGCAGCACGTTCGCGTCGTCACCGGAGAAGTACATGAGGTCGGTCTGGTTGAGCACACGGCTCACCTCGGAGAAGTCGCCCTTGGCATCCTTCACCGCGAGGATGTTCGGGTGCTTCGCGAGCCGGAGGATCGTCTCGTACTTGATCGGGACCCCGGTCCGCCCGGGGATGTCGTACAGGATGACCGGCAGGTCGGTGGCGTCGGCGACGAGCCGGAAGTGCGTGAGGATGCCCGCCTGCGTCGGCTTGTTGTAGTACGGCGTGACGATCATGATGCCGTCGGCGCCGGCCTTCTCACTGGCCTTGTACAGCTCGATGGCGTGCGCGGTCTCGTTCGATCCGCCGCCGGTGATGATCTTCGCGCGGCCTGCGGAGACGGACTTACCGACCTCGACGAGCTTGAGCTTCTCGGGGTCCGTCAGGGTCGAGGTCTCGCCGGTCGTTCCCGTCACGACGATGCCGTCCGCGCCTGCGGTGATCACGTCATCGATGTGCTTCTCGACGGCGGGCCAGTCGACTTCGCCGTCGGCCGTCATCGGAGTGACGAGCGCGACGAGAACCTGTCCGAAAGGGTTGCCCGAGTGCGTCATGCGTCCAGCGTATCGGGTCGGATGCCGCTGTCGCGGACGCGTCCGCATGCTCCTGCTCCGTCGGCCGCAGGCTCGCACGATGGGTTGGATCACGCACGCCTCACGCACGACCTACGAGAACGCCTGGATCCGCGTCCGCGAGGACGACGTCACCGGGCCGGGCGGCCCGGGCGTCTACGGCGTGATGACGGTCAAGAACCCGGCGGTCTTCATCGTCGCGATGGACGCCGACGACCGGGTCTGCCTGGTGACCGTCGACCGCTACACGGTGGGACCGTCCGTCGAGGTCCCGGCCGGCGGCACCGACGGCGAGGACCCGCGTACCGCCGCGGAACGGGAGCTCCGGGAGGAGTCCGGATACCGTGCGCACCGGTGGGAGCACCTCGGCAGCACGCACGCGCTCGACGGCATCCGCCTCGGGCGATTCCGCTGACCGGAAGCGTCAGACCCGACCCCGACGGGCGACCGCCGCGGTGAGGGATCGGGGCAGCACCTTCGTCACGGCGACGACGGCCTTGTAGCGCAGCGAGGGGATGGACACGGCCTTGCCGCGCGCCGCGTCGCGGAGCCCTTCGCGAACGACATCGCGGGCATCGAGCCACAGGAAGGTCGGCACGCCCTCCTCGCCGACCGCGAGGCCCATCCGCTCGTGGAAGGAGGTGTGTGTGAAACCGGGGCAGAGCGCCGTGACGCTCACGCCGTCCGGACCGTAGGCCGTGTTCGCCCATCGGCTGAAGTCGATGAGCCAGGCCTTGCACGCCGAGTACGTCGACCGCGAGATGAACCCGGCCACCGACGCGACGTTGATGATCCTGCCTCCCCGCCCCCGCATGGTCTGCAGGGCCGCATGCATCAGGCGCATGGAGGCCTCGACGTGCACGCGCAGGTGCCGCACCTCGTCTTCGATGTCGTTGTCGGCGAACTGCAACGGCAGCCCGAACCCGGCGTTGTTCACGAGCAGGTCGATCGGGTCGTCCCGATCGCGGAGCCGAGCCGCGACGCGCTCGACGCCGGCCTCCTCGGACAGATCGGCCGGGAGAACCTCGACAGCGACTCCCCACTCGCCGCGCAGCTCCGTCGCGAGAGCGGACAGCGACTCCTCCGAGCGGGCGACGAGCACGAGATCGGCGCGCCGACGAGCCAGCTGACGGGCGAACTCGGCGCCCAGCCCGGCGCTGGCTCCGGTGATCAGTGCGGTGGGCATCAGCGCTCGTACCTCAGGAAGCGATACCGGACACCGGTGCGGGAGGTCTGCCACTCCCCCTCATCCACCACGCGCCATCCGGTCTTCGGCGGAGCGAAGGTGTCGCCGTCGACCTCGAGGTCGAGCTCCGTGACCTCGAGGCGGTCGGCATCGGCGATCACCTGACGGAAGATCTCCGCGCCGCCGATGATCCACACCTTCTCCCGACCGCGGACGCCCTCGGACACCGTGGCCGCACGGCGGGCGCCCTCCGCGGTCCAGTCCTGCTGGCGGGTCACGACGATGTTGTCGCGACCGGGCAGGGGGCGGAATCGCTCGGGCAGCGAATCCCAGGTCTTGCGTCCCATGACGACCGGCGCGCCCTGGGTGGTCTCCTTGAAGTGCGCCAGATCCTCCGGCACATACCAGGGCATGCCGCCCTCGGCGCCGATCACGCCGCCGGCGGCCTCGGCCCAGATGAGCCCCACCCAGGTCATACCGCCACCGCCGCCCTGATCGGTGCGTGGTGCTGGTAGTCCTCGACGACGAAGTCCTCGAACCGGTAGTCGAAGATCGACTCCGGCTTCCGCGCGAACCGCAGCGTCGGGGAGGGGTAGGCCTCTCGCGTGAGCTGCTCGCGCACCTGGTCGACGTGGTTGTCGTAGACGTGGCAGTCCCCGCCGGTCCACACGAAGTCGCCGGGTTCCAGCCCCACCTGCTGCGCGATCATCATCGTCAGCAGCGCGTAGGAGGCGATGTTGAAGGGAACGCCGAGGAACATGTCCGCGCTGCGCTGGTAGAGCTGGCAGGAGAGCTTTCCGTCGGCAACATAGAACTGGAACAGTGCGTGGCACGGCGCGAGGGCCATATCGGGGATGTCTGCGGGGTTCCAGGCGGAGACGAGCAGGCGCCGCGAGTCGGGTGAGCGCCGGATCTGCTCGATGACCTCGGTCAGCTGATCGATGCTGCCGCCGTCGGGAGTCGGCCAGGACCGCCACTGGACGCCGTACACCGGGCCGAGGTCGCCGTCCTCGTCCGCCCACTCGTCCCAGATCGAGACGCCGTTCTCCTGCAGCCAGCGGACGTTGGAGTCGCCGCGCAGGAACCAGAGCAGCTCGTACGCGATCGACTTGAAATGGACGCGCTTCGTGGTGACGAGGGGGAACCCCTGCGCGAGGTCGAAGCGGATCTGGCGACCGAACACGCTCGTGGTCCCCGTCCCGGTGCGATCGCTCTTGTGCGTGCCCGTCTCGAGCACATCGCGGAGCAGGTCTTCGTACGGAGTCGGGACAGCGGCGCTCATGGTTGTCAGGATACCCGCCCCGCTCCCGTCGGAGGCGGTGACCGTGACGCGATCCGCGCGTCACGTACTGAAACATCGTGACGCTTCCACAGCCGCGGCTCTAGCCTCGAGGGATGTCCCCCGCGCTCGCTTTCGCCGCCCTGGCAGCGCTTCTGGTGCTCGCCACCGTGGTCGGTCTCGTGCTCCGCGGGAGAGAGGGCCGCCGCCGCGACGGCGGCGATCTGCGGTTCGATCCGGCCGATGCGGAGGGCGCGGCGCTGGGTGCCACCGCGACGCTCGTGCAGTTCAGCACGGAGACCTGCGCCCGCTGCCCCCAGGTGCGTCGTCTTCTGGGCTCCTATGCGTCCGGGGACGCCGGCCTCGCGCACATCGAGATCGATCTCACGCACCGTCCGGATCTCTCCGCGCGCTACCGTGTGCTGCAGACACCGACCACCTTCGTGCTTGACCCTACCGGGCGCGTCAAGGCCCGGTTTGCGGGCATACCCGCTCGCGAGAGCCTGACCCACGCCCTCGCCGCCGTCTGAGACCCCGTCTGGAGCAGATGATGACCCCTCCCCCCGGAATCGATCCGCGCGGGCCCCGCTTCGCCGCCGGGATCACCGCAGTCCTGCTCGCCGTCGCGACGTTCCTGGCCCTCATCGGGATCTCCACCGCGCGGACCGCCGATCGCTGGTTCGCGCTCACGGCATCGTCGGAGTTCGCGTTCATCGGAGGAGGCGGCTGGGCGGTCTCCGCCGCAGGGCCCGTCGCGCGCGTCCTCGATCCGGGCTTCCTCCTCGCCACGCTGATCGCGCTCCTGTTCCTCTGGGGCGTCGTCTCTCCCGCCACCGCACCGTGGGGCGTCCTCTACCGCCGCCTCCTCCGTCCGCGCCTCGCGCCACCCGCCGAGCTGGAGGACCCCCGTCCCCCGCGGTTCGCCCAGGGCGTCGGCCTCGTCGTGGTGGGGCTTGGCCTCCTGCTCCACCTCGCCGGCGTGCCGTGGGCCTTGCCGATCGCCACCGCTGCGGCGTTCCTCGCCGCTTTCCTCAACGCCGCGTTCGCCTTCTGCCTGGGCTGCCAGCTCTACCTCCTGCTGCAGCGCGTCGGGCTCACCGGACGACCGCGCCGCGCCGCCTGACGCCGGTTCCCGTCTGCCCGGTCGCTCGGTAGGCTGACGACCAAGCGACGCCGCTCCCCCGGTGGCGTCAGAACCGGAGGAATCATGCCCGTCACCAGTGAAGCCGCCGCGACCTGGACCGGATCGCTCACGGAGGGTTCCGGCACGGTCGCCTTCTCCTCCTCGCATCTGGGCACGTTCCCGATCGACTGGAAGTCCCGCAGCGAGGGCAGCGACACGACCACGACGCCGGAGGAGCTCATCGCCGCAGCCCACGCGTCCTGCTTCAGCATGGCGCTCTCGCACGCGCTCGCCGAGAACGGCACGCCCCCGGAGCGCGTCGACACCAACGCCTCGGTGACGTTCAAGCCCGGCGTCGGCATCACCGGCAGCCACCTCAACGTCAACGCCACCGTGCCGGGTCTGACCGCCGAGAAGTTCCGGGAGATCGCCGAGGGGGCGAAGACTGGATGCCCGGTGTCCCAGGCGCTCGCGGGCATCGAGATCACGCTCGAGGCGACGCTGGCCTGAACCAGTCCGACGTCAGGCGCGGGACAGGCTGATCGCCCGCCGAATGCTCGCCCTGGCGTCCTTGCGGCGTCCGGCCGCGTCCTGCACCACGCCGAGGCGATAGCGCGCCCGCCAGTCGGTGGGCGCCGCCTCCGCCTCCGCCGTGTACCGCGCGACGAGCGCGTCCGCATCCTTGCGGGCGATGCGTCCGCTGGGCGTCAGCTCGGTCTCGACCGGCGGCATGCCGCCCTCGGCGTCGAGCAGCCGGCCCAGGCGGTCGGCACCGAACCCGAAGAGCATCTCGCGCACCAGCGCCCACCCACCCACGGGTGCGAGCACGAGGAGCGTGATGCCCATCCCGATGGAGACGGGCGTCCCCACGGCGAGGAACATGACGGCCAGCCAGCCCGCCACGACGAGGTAGAGCAGGAGGGCCGCAGCCATCAGCCCGACCCCGATCCGCGACATCACGAGCGGAGGCCGATGTCGAGCATGTTCTCCAGGCCGACCACGACGCCGGTGGCGGTGGCCGCATAGGGCACGGCCAGGCGGATCCCCGGCGCATACGCCAGGGCCGGGTCGGTGGTGTCATGCGTGAAGGTCAGCGACTCCCCCGGACCGGACAGGATGACCTCCTGCTTGGCGATCACCCCTGGACGGCGGAGCGAGTGGATGGGCACGCTGCCGACCTGCTGTCCTCGGGCGCGCTGATCCGCATGCGGCGCACTCACCGGACCCTGGGTCGCACGCGCGGCGGCGATGAGCTCCGCGGTGCGGACGGCCGTCCCGCTCGGCGAGTCGACCTTGGTCTCCCGGTGCGCCTCGACGATCTCCGCCGAACCGAAGTAGGGTGCGGCGGCCGCGGCGAGGGCCGAGCCGAGAACCGAGCCGAGGGAGAAGTTCGGGATGAAGACCGCCCCGGTGTCGGCGGCCTCGACGAGCGGCCGGACGAGGGCGATCCGCTCCGCCGACCAGCCGGAGGTGGCGACGAGGATGTTGAGACCGTGATCCACCGCCGTGCGCACTACGTCGATGCTGACCTGCGGTGTGGAAGCGTCGATCACGAGGTCGGCACCCGCGAGCTCCGAGAGGTCGCTCGCCGACGTCAGGACGCGGCTCACCTCGAAGCCGTCCAGCTCAGCGATCACGGCGCCGATGATCGTTCCGAGCTTTCCGGTCCCGCCGACGAGGGCTACCTTCGTGGTCATGCGTCCAGTCTATTTCCGGGCGTCGGGCGGAGGTCGCGGCACGCGGAGGCGTCGATCACACCAGCAGCGCGTCCGGGATGCCCGTCCGCAGCTCCATCGGAAGATGGCCGGTGTCGTTGTGCGTGAGCAGGGTCCACGGCCGTCCCTGCTTCTGGGCGATCACCGTCAGACCGCAATGTGACTGGTTGAGAGTCATCCAGCGCCAATCCGGCGCGGCGAGGACCTCCCGCACGAACCACGAGATCACGAAGTTGTGAGTGATGAGCACCTCGTGCACGTCGCCGGTCTTCCGCACGAGGAACTCGTTGACAGCATCCGACATCTGCGCGCGGCCCGCCTCGATCTCCGCCTCGGTCACAGAACCGAAGAAGGGCTCGAACACCGCCGGCGTCTCCTCCGTCATCCCCGTCGGCACGCAGTCGAAGAGCAGGGCGGACGGCTCCGGATCCACGGACGGGAGCCGGCCGGCGATGGCACGCGCCGTCTCCGCGGCGCGGAGGAGCGGCGAATGCCACACGGCGTCGAGCGGGAGGCCGGACAGGCGGTCCGCGATGAGCTCCGCCTGCCGCTGGCCGCGCGGCGACAGGGGTCCGTCGGCGAGGCCGTGCTCGGCATCCTGATGTTCACCGTGTCTGACCAGATATATGTAGTGCGTCACAACTCGCTCGCTCGCCTCATCGCCAGCATCCGCCGGTCTTCCTCTTCCACCCTATGTCACGGGCGACGCACGCTCAGGCGCCCGCGCGGGTGAGGTCGGCAACCTGCACCCGGGACAACGTGACACCAGCGCCCTGCATGAGCTCGTCGACGTGGTCGGTCGCGAACGTGTTCACGATCGGCGCGGCGACCGTACGCTGCGCGAGCAGCCACGCGATGGAGACGGCCGCCACGGGGACGGCCAATTCCGCGGCCACCTGATCGAGCGCCCGCAGCACCTTGGTCCCGCGGCGGTTGAGGTGACCCCGCAGCTGTTCGCCGCGGACGCCACGCGAGGCGATCGCCTTGGTCCGATGACGACCCGACAGGAACCCGTGCTCCAGCGCATGGGACGGCGTCACGGCGAGGTTCTGAGCGCCGGCGACGAGCCGCAGATCGCCCTCGAACGGCTGCCGACGCACGAGGTTGTACGGTGTGTCGATCACCGTGATCCGCGGGTACCCCGCGGACGCGAGGATACGCGCCTCGACGAGCCTCTCCGGAGTGAAGCCGTACGCGCCGAGCGCCCCGATCTTCCCCGCCTCGATGAGCCACTCGACCGTGGCCAGGGTGTCCTCGAGGTTGGTGGTCGCATCCAACGTGGCATCCAGGTACAGCACGTCGATGCGCTCGACGCCGAGCCGGGTGAGCGAGCCCTCGACCGCACGGACGAGGTTGACCGAGCCCAGACCGGGGTTGTCGGCGTGCGCTCCGATGCGCACGCTCAGGACCACGCGCTCGCGCTGGTCCCGCGACCGCAGCCACTGTCCGAGGATGTGCTCGCTCCGACCGCCGGAGAACCCGTCTGCGGTATGGATGGCGTTGCCGCCGAACTCCACGTAGCGGTCGAGGATGCCGTGGCTGGTCTCGAGATCGACGTTCCATCCGAACTCCGCGGCACCGAGCATGAGCGGGAACGTCTCGTACCCGGTCTCGCCGAGGGCGGCGCGGATGGACTCCCCGACGCCGGGACCGACGATCGGGATGGGTGCGGAGGGGTGGTCCTCATGCTCCTGCGGGGCGCGTTCAGCAGGTGTTCCTGCGCTTACGCTGAACAACCGCATACTCTCACCCCCGCCGCGATCGGCCGGAGCCGATCGACATCACTGCTTCGCTGGCACCCCCCGGTGCGTACTTCGAGGGTATGCGACGTGCGCGAACGTCCCGACCAATCCGGGGAACGCCACGCAAACTTCCCATAACGTTTCGATCACGGCGCAGACGACGGAACCCGGGCCCCTCCTGACGGAGGAGCCCGGGTTCCGTGTCAGCCGTGTCTTACTCGGCGGCGTCCTCAGCCGGAGCCTCGTCCGCAGCGGGCGCGTCGTCGAGCACGGGCTCGAGCGACAGCTTGCCGCGGTCGTCGATCTTCGTGATCTTCACGAGGATCTTCTGGCCGACGGAGAGCACGTCCTCGACGTTCTCCACACGCTTGCCACCGGCGAGCTTGCGCACCTCGGTGACGTGCAGGAGACCGTCCTTGCCCGGGAGCAGCGAGATGAAGGCGCCGAAGGTGGCGATCTTCACGACGGTGCCGAGGAACTGCTCGCCGACCTCCGGGTTGGTCGGGTTGGCGATCGCGTTGACCTGGGCACGGGCGGCCTCGGCCGAGGGGCCGTCGGTCGCGCCGATGTAGACGGTGCCGTCCTCCTCGATGGAGATCTGCGCGCCGGTCTCGTCCTGGATCGCGTTGATCGTCTTGCCCTTCGGGCCGATCAGCTCGCCGATCTTGTCCACCGGGATCTGGACGCTGATGACGCGCGGCGCGGTGGGCGCCATCTCGTCCGGGGCGTCGATCGCGGCGTTCAGGACGTTGAGGATGGTCAGTCGAGCGTCCTTGGCCTGGGTCAGAGCGCCCGCGAGCACCGACGACGGGATGCCGTCGAGCTTCGTGTCGAGCTGGATGGCGGTGACGAACTCGCTCGTACCGGCGACCTTGAAGTCCATGTCGCCGAGCGCGTCCTCCGCACCCAGGATGTCGGTCAGCGCCGCGTAGCGGGTCTCCCCGTTGACCTCGTCCGAGACGAGACCCATCGCGATGCCGGCGACCGGAGCGCGCAGCGGCACACCCGCGTTCAGCAGCGAGAGGGTCGACGCGCAGACGGAGCCCATCGACGTGGAGCCGTTGGAGCTCAGCGCTTCGGACACCTGACGGATCGCGTATGGGAACTCCTCGCGGCTCGGCAGCACCGGCACCAGAGCGCGCTCGGCGAGGAAGCCGTGCCCGATCTCGCGACGCTTCGGCGAACCCACGCGGCCGGTCTCACCGGTCGAGTAGGGCGGGAAGTTGTAGTGGTGCATGTAGCGCTTGCTGGTCGTGGGCGACAGCGAGTCGATCTGCTGCTCCATCTTGAGCATGTTCAGCGTGGTGACACCCATGATCTGGGTCTCGCCGCGCTGGAAGATCGCAGAGCCGTGCACGCGCGGGATGACCTGCACCTCGGCGTCGAGCGGACGGATGTCCGCCAGCCCACGACCGTCGATTCGGGTGCCCTCGGTGAGGATGCGACCGCGGACGATCTTCTTCGTGACGGACTTGTACGCCGCGGAGAACTCCAGCGGGGCCGCGGCCGGGAGCGAACCCGCCTCGGTGGCCTCGATGAGCTCGGCCTTGACGCGGTCCTTGATCGCGTCGTCGGCGTTCTGGCGCTCGGTCTTGTCGGCGATCTGGTAGACGTCGCTCAGCTCGGCGAACGCGCGCTCGGACACGAAGTCGTAGACCTCGTCGCTGTACGCGGGGAAGACCGGGTAGACGCCCGGCTCCTTCGACGCGGTGGCGGCGAGCTCGGCCTGGGCCTTGACGAGCTGGGCGATGAACGGCTTCGAGGCCTCGAGGCCCTGGGCCACGATGGTCTCGTCGGGCTTGGTGGCACCGGCCTTGATCAGGTTCCAGCTGCCCTCGGTCGCCTCGGCCTCGACCATCATGATCGCGACGTCTTCGGAGCCGTCGGCCTTGGTGACCACGCGACCGGCGACGATCAGGTCGAACACGGCCTCGGAGACCTGCTCGGCGGTCGGGAACGCGACCCACTGGTCCTCATGCTGACCGTGGCCGGGGATGAATGCGAGACGCACACCGGCGACGGGGCCCGAGAACGGCAGACCCGAGATCTGGGTCGACGCGGACGCGGCGTTGATCGCGAGGGCGTCGTAGAACTCGCCCGGGGCGATCGAGAGGACCGTGATGACGATCTGGACCTCGTTGCGCAGGCCGTCGACGAACGACGGGCGCAGCGGACGGTCGATCAGACGGCAGACCAGGATCGCCTCGGTCGAGGGACGACCCTCACGACGGAAGAACGAGCCGGGGATCTTGCCGGCGGCGTAGGAGCGCTCCTCGACGTCGACCGTCAGCGGGAAGAAGTCGAAGCCCTCACGCGGGTGCTTGCCCGCGCTCGTGGCCGAAAGGAGCATGGTCTCGCCGTCCAGGTAGGCGGCGACGGCGCCCTGAGCCTGCTGCGCGAGGCGGCCGGTCTCGAAGCGGATGGTGCGGGTGCCGAAGCGGCCGTTGTCGAGAACGGCCTCGGTGGCGGTGATTTCAGGACCTTCCAAGAGGTCTCTCCTTCTTTGTTTAGACTCGCGAATCCGTGTGACGCGCGAGCGTGTTCAAAGGAGCGGAACGGAAGGGTTCGGGCGCGCGGGCACTCCCGCGAATCTCGCCTGCGCTGGCCACCAGTAGAAAGCCACCCGACATGCGCCGAGGAACCCACCACAGGGGACCAGCTTCTCCGCCGATCGCTCCATGAGTCGATGTGAAATTGTCGGGTGACCGGAGTCACCCTCGACCACACTACCAGCGTGTCCGTCAAGACCCGAGGGTTGCGCGCGCGGCGCGATCCCGACACTCGACCGTCACCCCGCGTTCATCGTGCGTGCGCCGGAGCGAGAGACGGCTCGGCTGGGCTGAGCCCATGCGGATGTCGGTGATCGGATGCGGGTATCTGGGGGCGGTGCACGCCGCGGCGATGGCCTCGCTCGGGCACGATGTCGTGGGGATCGACGTGGACGAGGGCAAGGTCGCCGACCTCACCGCGGGTGCCGCGCCCTTCTTCGAGCCCGGCCTCGCCGAGCTCCTCGAGGACGGGGTGCGGTCAGGGCGGTTGCGCTTCGCCGCGGATCCGGCGGCCGCCTCCGGGGCGGAGGTGCACTTCCTCGCGGTCGGTACCCCGCAGTCCGACTCCGGCCCCGCGGCCGATCTCCGCTTCGTCGACGCGGCGATCGACGGGCTGCTCCCCCACCTGCGGCCGGGCGCGGTGGTGGCCGGGAAGTCGACGGTCCCGGTGGGCACCGCCGCCCGTCTCTCCCGTCGGATCGCGGAGTCCGGCGCGACCCTCGTCTGGAACCCCGAGTTCCTCCGGGAGGGCTGGGCCGTCCATGACACCCTCCACCCCGACCGTCTGGTGGTGGGCGCGGAGGACTCCCCGCAGGGCGCCGCCGCCGTCGATCTGCTCCGCCGCGTGTACGCCGCGGCGATCGACGGGGGTTCGCCGTTCCTCGTGACCGACCTCGCCACCGCGGAGCTCGTGAAGGGGGCCGCCAACGCCTTCCTCGCCACGAAGATCTCGTTCATCAACGCCATGGCCGAAGTCGCCGAGGCGGCCGGAGCGGACGTCACCCTCCTCGCCGAAGCACTCGGACACGACTCGCGCATCGGCCGCCGTTACCTCGGCTCGGGGATCGGGTTCGGGGGCGGCTGCCTGCCCAAGGACATCCGCGCGTTCGCGGCCCGCGCCGAAGAGCTCGGACGCGGGCAGTCCGTCAGCTTCCTGCACGAGGTGGATGCCATCAACCTCCGCCGACGGGATCGTGCGGTGAGGCTGGTGGTGGATGCCCTCGGCGGCCTCGTCTTCGGGCGGAGGATCGCCGTCCTCGGCGCGGCATTCAAGCCCTTCAGCGACGACGTCCGCGATTCTCCCGCTCTGGAGGTGGCCGTGCGGTTGCGGGGACTGGGCGCCGACGTCCTGGTGACCGACCCCGCGGCGATCGAAAACGCCCGCGCACGGCATCCGCAACTCGGGTACGCCGCGTCCAGGGACGACGCCCTGCGGGACGCGGACGCGGTCGTCGTCGTCACGGAGTGGGACGAGTACCGCCGCGAGCTCACTCCGCAGCACGCCGGCGGACTCGTGAGGGGTCGTATCGTGATCGACGGGCGGAACTGTCTGGACGCCGAAGCCTGGCGTGCTGCCGGCTGGACATACCGCGGGATGGGACGACGCTGAGGCCTCCCGTCGGTCAGACCACGCCGGCGTCCTGCGGAGCAGTCGAGCGCCCGAGGTAGACGTAGTCGTCATGCTTCGCCCGACGTCCGTCCCCCGCGGCGCGGCCGTGCAGTCGTCGCCACACCCACGGGAGCGCGTACTGCCGCCACCAGGCGGCACGTCCGATCGGCTCGTTCTCGTGCAACGCCGCATCCAGCGCTCCCAACGCGTCGGCGTGCGGCACCCCGAGCACCTCCGCGACGCGATAGGCGAGGAAGCGGTGCCCTCGACTGCCGAGGTGCACGAGGTCCTCGCCCCAGTGCTGCCGCTCCCCCAGCTCCGGATGCAGATCCGTGTCGATGAGGATCGCACCGGCCCGGGCAGCGACCCCGGCGAGCGCCGTGGCGAAGGCGGAGAAGCGCCGGGCGTACAGCACCGCCGCGCGGCGGGCGGGCAGGAACGGGGTGACCAGGATCACGTCGGCACCCGTCGCGCGCAGCCGCCGCACCGCGGTCTCCAGGCTCGCGGCGAGCGCGGCCACGTCGACGCGGTGCTTCACGAGGTCGTTGGCGCCCACCAGCACGGTGACCAGATCGGGGCGGAGGTCCAGCGCCCTCTTCACCTGCCGGCCGCAGACATCGGCCACGCGCTTCGAGCGGATCGCGAGGTTCGCGTAGTGAAGGCCTCCCCGCGCGGCGAGGAGCAGTGCGAGCCGGTCCGCCCACCCGCGGAGCGCCCCGTCGGGTCCGGGGTCGCAGAGCCCCTCGGTCACCGAATCGCCGAGGGCGACGATCCGGCGCCAGCGGCGCGAGGGGTCGGGCGGGGCCGGCTCCGGCCGGACGAGGCGGCGGGCGCGCAGACGACGGTCCACGGCGAACAGCGTCCGCGCCTCCTCGAAGTGATCCAGGAGCTGATCTCCGAAGTGCGCCCAGCTCCGGCCCTGCACCGCCCTCCAGCCCGCCTCCCCGAACGCCCGACGCCGGCGCTCGTCTCCGGCGAGATCGGTCACGCGACGGCGGAGGTCCGCGAGGTCTCCTGGTCGGTACAGCCACCCGTCGACGCCGGGCCGGACGAGGTCGAGCGGGCCGCCTCTGCCTGTCGCGACCACGGGGACACCGCTCGCATGCGCTTCCTGGAGCGTCTGTCCGAAGGTCTCGCTCTCCCCCGGATGCACGAAGACGTCGAAGGAGGCCAGCGCCGCGGCGAGCGCCTCCCCCTCGAGCCGCCCGCGGAACAGGGCGTCGGGAAGCTGCTCCTGCAACCGCTCCCGCCGGGGGCCGTCTCCGACGATGACGAGACGCGTGTCAGGGATGCCGTGCAGCGCGGCGAGATCCTCCACCTGCTTCTCGGCGGCGAGGCGTCCGACGTAGCCGATGACGATCTCGGCTCCCCACTCGTCCCGGAGCGCGTCGCTGCGCCGGGAAGGGTGGAAGAGCTCGGCGTCCACACCCCGCCCCCAGGACCGGATGCGGTCGATGCCGAGCCGGCTCAGCTGCTGTGCCGACTCGGTGGACGGCGCGAGGGTAAGGGTCGCCCTCCGATGCAGTCGAGCGATGTGGGCATGGGCGATTCCCGTCGTGACCGCGACGCGATACCTCTCCGTGTACGCAGCCACGTCGGTCTGGTATGCCGCGACCGTTCCGACTCCGCCGCGTTCTGCAGCGAGCAGGCCCCGCCACCCGAGCGCGAACGGCGACGCCAGGTGGACGACGTCGGGACGGAAGCGGTCGAGCTCCGCGCCGATCCTCCGAGTGGTCGCCGCGCCCACCCGCACGTCGCGGTACCCCGGGAGCGGGACGCTGGGAATCGCGGTGACGGGCGCGCCGTGCAGCTCTGCCGGGATGCCGAACGCGGCCGGAGCGAGCACACGGGCGTCATGCCCTCGGCGCTCCAGGTGACGGAGGATCTGCATCACGGATCCGGTCACACCGTTCATGTGCGGAAGGAAAGACTCGGTGACGATCGCGACTCTCACCCCCTCAGGATGGCGCCGCTCCCCGTCCCCGCCGAGGGGAATCGGCGTCGGGCACCGGATGTTCACCGGATGCTGGATCACCCGTCACCGGTTATCCGCGCATCGGTTCCCGTTATCCGCCTCGGGGCCGGTCGCGACCGACGCGGTGCCCCTCGCCGCTCGTCCGCCCGTGCTCTAGGCTCGGGAGCATGAGCACCGAAGAAGGCGCCGGCTCCTCCTCCGAGGACCTGAAGCGCAAGTTCAAGGAAGCGCTCGAGAAGAAGAACGCGCACCACCGGCAGGGCGAGGCTCACCTCGACGGCGATTCCGCCGTGCACGCCGCCAACGCCCCGCAGACGCGACGCGAGTTCCGACGCAAGAGCGGTTGACCGCCCGGATGCGGGAGCCCGGTCCGGCCTCCCGCATCCTCTGCGTCGAGATCAGCGACCGAGTGTGCGCTGGCGGGCCCGTTCCTCCTTCGCCGCCATCTCGGTGACCGCTGCCTCCTGCAGCTCCGGGACGCCGACGGCATCCGCCGCGGGGGCCGCATGCGGGTCCACCCCGTCGAGGGTCGATTCATCGAACGGAAGCTCCCCGGACAGCACACGGCCGACGCGGTCGCGGTCGATCTGCTTCGTCCAGGTGCCGATGAGGAGGGTGGCCACGGCGTTTCCCGTGAAGTTCGTCAGGGCGCGCCCCTCCGACATGAACCGGTCGATGCCGACGATGACCCCGACCCCGTCAACCAGATCGGGCCGGTAGGCCTGCAGGCCGCCGGCGAGCGTCGCCAGACCAGCGCCGGTCACCCCCGCGGCCCCCTTGCTCGCGATGATCATGAAGACGAGGAGGCCGATCTGCTCCCCGATCGACATGGGCTGCCCCATGCCTGTCGCGATGAAAAGCGACGCCATCGTGAGATAGATGGCCGTTCCGTCGAGGTTGAAGGAGTAGCCGGTGGGAACGGTGATGCCCACGACCGGCTTCGAGATGCCCAAGTGCTCCAGTTTCGCGATGAGCCGGGGAAGCGCCGACTCCGACGAGGACGTTCCCACGATCAGCAGATACTCCCGGGCGAGGTACTTCATGAGCGCGAAGATGTTGACCCGCGTGACCGCCCAGAGCAGGAGCCCGAGGACGATCACGATGAAGACGATGCACGTGAGATAGAAGGCGACCATCAGGACGCCGAGGCTCCAGATCGCCGCCGCCCCTGTCTTGCCGACCACAGCCGCGATGGCGCCGAAAGCACCCACGGGCGCCAACCAGAGGATCATCCCGAGGATTCGGAAGACGAGCTTCTGGAGCTGGGTGACCGCCTGCATGATCGGCGCCCCGCGCTCCCCCATGCCCTGAAGCGCGAATCCGACGAGCAGAGCGATGAAGAGCACCTGGAGGACGCTCTCCCCGGTGAACGCCGAGAAGAACGTCGCCGGGATGATGCCGAGCAGGAACTCCTGCGTGGTCTTCGCGTCGCCCGACTCCGTCTCATAGCTCGCGTTCGCCATGTCGAGGCCGGTACCGGGATGGATGATGTTCCCCACGACGAGGCCGATCGCCAGCGCGAACGTCGACATCGTGAGGAAGTACAGCAGCGCCAGTCCGCCGATCTTGCCGACGGTCGCCGCCTTCGCGATCGAGCCGACCCCGACCACGATGGTGCAGAAGATGATCGGGGCGATCATCATCTTGATCAGCGACACGAACGCCGTGCCCAGCGGTTCGAACGCCCGTCCTACCTCGGGCCACAGCAGGCCGACGGCGGCGCCGAGCACCACCGCGATGATGACCGACACGTAGAGCCAGGTGTGCCGGTCCCAGGCGTGCTTTCCCCGCCTCCAGTGGAATCCGGGAAGAGAGAATCCTGTCGTGAGCGCCATGCGTCCTCCTCGATCGTCGACGTCGTCGTCTGCGGCAGCGGCGCCGGTGCCGCTGCTCCTCCACGGTCTCCCGGCGTCGCGGCCCCGCCCTATTTGTGGTCGTATTGGTCACGGTCCCGACCGTCGACGATCGAGGAGAACGATGCCGTCCCCTGACCCCGAGCGCAGCGCCGCCTCTCGCGTCTTCGTGCTGCTCCTCGTGACGACGGTGCTTCTGGGGATCCTGGTGGCCGTGTTCCTCGTCGCGGAGGCCCAGCGGGCGGCCAGGGCAGAGGCGGAGCGCGTGACTGCGGCGACCGCCTCCGCGATCGCCGCCTCCCCGCTTGTCTCGTCGGCCCTGCGAACGGGTGACCGGGAGGCTGCGGCGCGCGATCTCGCGCCGTACGCACGCGAGGTCCTGACCACCGCCGACCTCGATTTCGTCACCGTGATGACGACGGACGGCGTGCGCGTGACGCACCCCGAGCCGGACCGGATCGGCGAGCGCTACCTCGGGACGATCCCGTCCTCCCTTCGCCCGCTCACCGAGGAGTTTCGGGGGACGCTCGGACCGTCCGTCCGGACGATCGTGCCCGTCCTCGCCGACGGACACCCCGTCGGGTGGGTGGCCGCAGGCGTCACCACCGAGACCATCGCGCAGACGCTCGTCCGTCGCCTCCCCCTCTCCTTCGCGCTCACGGGCGCGCTCGTGCTGCTGGGCGTCGGCGGAGCGCTCCTCGCCCGACGCGTCACGCGCCGCTTCGCCGGAGACCTCCCTCCCGGCGATGTCCGCGATGCCGTCTCCTCCTACGAGTCGATCCGGACACTCGGGGAAGCTCTCCGCGCCCAGACGCACGAACACGGCAACCGGATGCACACGGCAGTGGCGCTGATGGAGCTGGGGCGTGCAGACGAGGCGATCGGAATCCTCACCGACACCGCCCGGCAGAGTCAATCGCTCGTGGATCAGGTCACGGCACGGCGCCACGGCGATCCCGCTGTGGGCGCGCTGCTCCTCGGCAAGGCCTCCCAGGCCAAGGAGCGGGGCATCGAGTGGCGGGTGCACATCGCGCCGGACACGCCCCGTACCCCGCTGTCCGCCGTGGATGCCGTCGCCGTCCTCGGCAACCTCGTCGACAACGCCTTCGACGCGGCCGCGAGCGCAGAGGAGCGGTGGGTGTCCGTGCGCCTGGAGCCGACCGCGGACGACGAGATCCTCCTCGAGGTGGCAGACAGCGGTCCGGGGATCCCCACCGAGCTACGGGAGAGGATCTTCGCATCGGGGTACTCCACGAAGCCGGCCGGAGCGGAGGGGCGTGGTGTCGGCCTGGCCCTAGTGCGGTCTGTCGTGGCGGACGCGGGAGGCTCGGTGACGGTACTCGGACCGCCCACGACCTTCCGGGTGCTCTTACCGGCCGCGCGCGACGGGAGACGCCGCCGATGATCCGCACCCTGCTCGTGGATGACGATGCCCTGACCCTCGAGCTCCATCGCACCTATCTGGGGCGTCTGGACGGCTTCGCCGCGGCCGGCGAGTGCACGGGCGCGCGTGCAGCGCTGACGGCCCTCCGAGAGGGCGGAGCGGACGCGTTCGATCTCGTCCTGCTCGATGTGACGATGCCCGACGGTTCGGGACTCGAGGTGCTGCGCACACTGCGGGCTCGGGCCACGGCCGTCGATGTGATCGCCGTCACGGCGGTGCGGGACGCGGAGGTCGTGCGGCAGATGGCCGCTCTCGGTGTGTTCCAGTACCTCGTGAAGCCGTTCTCGTTCGCGGTCTTCCGGGAGCGTCTCGACGACTATCGGGACCACCGCGCGCACGCGCAGGCGACCAGCGGACCGGCCACGCAGGAGGAGATCGACGCGCTGCTGGGACGGGCGACCGGGAGCATCGTCCTCCCCAAGGGGTTGTCCGCCTCGTCCCTTGAGCGCGTGCGCGCCGAGTTGCGGCGGCGCGGACCGCTCTCCGCGCGCGAAGCAGCCGAGCGTACGGGACTGTCCCGTGTGTCCGCGCGTCGGTACCTCGAGCACCTCGTCCTCACAGGTGTCGCGGTGCGCCGCGGCCGCCCCGGCGGGCGGGGGCGTCCCGAGACCGAGTACGCCTGGCGGGAACGCGCCCTCTCCGGGTGACCCGCCGGACATGCCGGTGCCCCGCACCCGGGGTGGGCGCGGGACACCGGCATGTCCGGAGCGGGGACGGGTCACTCCCCGGCGAGACCGCCGAGCATGTGACCGAAGGAGCGCCCCTCACCCAGGTACGTGGCGGGGTCGTACGGGTCGACGACCGCGGTGGCATCCCGGCGCGCGACCGCCTCGGCGAGTTCCCTCGCGCCCTTCTCGACCCGCTTCGCCAGCGGCGCGACGTCGTCTCCCGCGCCGCCCCAGTCGCTCGACGCCGCGAAGACGCCGGTGGAGACGGCCTCGGCATGCAGGTAGGCGAACAGCGGTCGGATCGCATAGTCGATCGCCAGGGAGTGCCGCGGCGTTCCCGCGTTCGCTCCGATCAGTACCGGCTTCCCGGTGAGCGCGTCCGGGTCGAGCACATCGATGAACGACTTGAACAACCCGGAGTAGCTCGTCGAGAAGATCGGGGTGACCGCGATCAGCGCGTCGGCCGAGACGACGGTGTTGATCGCCGTCTCGAGTGCGGGAGGCGCGAAGCCGGTCAGCATGTTGTTCGTGATGTCGTGCGCGTGGTCGCGCAGCTCGATCACGTCGACGGTGGCCTCGATGTCGCGCTCCGCGAGCGCCTTCACGGTCTCCGCGGCCAGCCGGTCGGCGAGCATCCGGGTGGACGACGGGTTGGACAGCCCCGCCGAGACGACCGCGATACGACGCGTGGTCATGTCAGGCCTCCTTCCGGCCGAGTCCGAAGGCGGCGCCCGCGGGCGCCGGCGTGTCCTGGTAGGGCGAATCCCCGGTGAGGTTGTCTCCGCGGTTCGCACCGGGGCGCGCCTGCCGGGTGGGCCCGTCTCCGTACGTCGCCTGCACGCGCGCGGCATGGGTCGGCGCGTCGGGCACCGTGGCCGGGCGGTCCTTCGCGAGTTCCTTGCGAAGCACCGGCACGACCTCGGAACCGAGGATGTCGAGCTGCTCGAGGACCGTCTTCAGCGGCAGACCCGCGTGGTCGATGAGGAACAGCTGGCGCTGGTAGTCGCCGTAGTGCTCGCGCATCGCCGCATACCGGTCGATCACCTGCTGCGGCGATCCCACGGTCAACGGGGTCATCTCGGTGAAGTCCTCCATGCTGGGGCCGTGACCGTAGACGGGCGCGTTGTCGAAGTACGGGCGGAACTGGTTCACCGCGTCCTGCGACTTCGCGGCCATGAACACCTGGCCGCCGAGACCGACGATCGCCTGCTCGCGCGTGCCGTGGCCGTAGTGCTCGAAGCGCTGACGGTACAGCTCGATGAGGCGCTGGTAGTGCTCCTTCGGCCAGAAGATGTTGTTCGCGAAAAATCCATCGCCGTAGTACGCGGCCTGCTCCGCGATCTCCGGTGTGCGGATCGAACCGTGCCACACGAACGGGGCGATGCCGTCGAGGGGACGGGGCGTGGAGGTGAAGCCCTGCAGCGGGGTGCGGAACTTGCCCTCCCAGTCGACGACGTCCTCACGCCACAGCTTGTGCAGCAGCGCGTAGTTCTCGATCGCGAGCGGCAGGCCCTGACGGATGTCCTGCCCGAACCACGGGTACACCGGCCCGGTGTTGCCGCGGCCCAGCATGAGGTCCATGCGGCCGTCCGAGACGTGCTGCAGCATCGCGTACTCCTCGGCGATGCGCACCGGGTCGTTCGTCGTGATCAGCGTCGTCGAGGTCGAGACGATGAGGCGTTCGGTCTGGGCGGCGAGCGCGGCGAGGAACGTCGTGGGGCTGGACGACCAGAAGGGCGGGTTGTGGTGCTCGCCGATGGCGAAGACGTCGAGGCCGACCTCCTCGGCATGCGTGGCGATGGCCAGCGTCGCCTTGATCCGCTCCTGCTCGCTGGGGGTGACTCCCGTGGTGGGGTCGCGGGTGATGTCGCTGACCGACATGATGCCGAACTGCATCGCCTGCGCGCCTGACTGCTCGCTCATGATTGCTCCGTGTTCTCCGAATCGGATGTCGGACATCCGGTTCTATTCATTTGAATGTAATTGGGTCAACGCGTGCAGGGCAACTTTATTCCCGGCCGGTAGCCTCGGAGAATGAGCACCACCGGAGTCGGGACGACGGGGCCCCACACAGGGCCGGTCGCCCGCAAACGCCGACGCGTGCCCTTCTGGGACAACGCGCGATACGCCTGCATCGTCCTCGTGGTGTTGGGGCACGCCATCCAGCGCCTCAGCTACGACTCGGACATCGCCTTCGCCCTCTACCTGGCGCTGTACGCGTTCCATATGCCGGCGTTCGCCATCATCTCGGGCTACTTCTCCAAGTCGGGCTCCCCCACCCGGACGCAGATGGCCCGCGTCATCACCGACATCATCCTCCCCTACGTCATCTTCGAGGCGCTCTGGACGCTCACGAAGTGGCTCGTGGAGGGAGAGACCACCCCGAATCCGACCCAGCCCAGTTGGACGCTCTGGTTCCTCCTCGCGCTCGGGATCTTCCGTCTCGTCCTCCCCTACCTCGCGCTGCTGCGCTGGCCGCTGCTGTGGACGGTCGTGATCTCGGTCGGCGCCGGCTACCTCCCGAACGTCGACAGCACGTTCTCGCTCTCCCGGACCCTGGGCTTGCTGCCGTTCTTCACCCTGGGCTGGTGGCTCCGGGAGCGAAACGTCGTCGACCGCCTCCGCCTCCTCGACGTCCGCCCGTGGTGGAGCCGCGTCCTCGCGCTCGTCGTCCTCGGCACGGCCGGATGGGCGGCGTGGAACTGGCTGCCGCTGTGGCAGACGGTCGACCTGCGGCACTGGCTGTTCTACGAAGACTCCTACGTCGATCTCGTCGGCGACCAGTGGTGGGCCGGTGGCATCCGCATCCTGCTCATGCTGCTGGCTGTCGTGCTGTGCGCCGCCTTCTTCGCCCTCATCCCCCGCGGCTCCTACTGGTGGACCACGTTCGGCCAGTACACGATGTACGTCTACCTCCTGCACTCCTTCGTGCTCTACCCGTTCCGGGAGAGCGGCGTGCTGCGCGATCTCGAGCCGACCTGGTTCTGGCTGCCTGCGGTCACGGCGCTGTCGGTGGTCCTCGCGCTGCTGCTCGCCACCAAGCCCGTGCGGCGGGTGTTCCGTCCGCTCGTGGAGCCGCGGCCGCGGTGGCTGTTCGCCGACCCCGAGCTCGCCTCGCGGGAAGGCCGCCGGAACGATCCCACCGGCTCCCGGCGTCCGCGATGACAGCCGCCCACCCCGCGTCCGAGGTCCGGGACCGGCTCGTGGCGATCGCCGACTCCCAGGGGTTCGCCGCGCACGGGCTCCACGTGCGCATCGGCGACGACACCGCAGGTCACCGTTGGACGCCCGACGTCCGGGAGGACGTGCACTCCATCGCGAAGGGCGTCTGCGTGCTGGCCGCCGCCCTCGCCGCCGACGACGGACTGATCCACCTGGACGACACCGTCGCCACCCTCCTTCCGGAGCACGAACTCGGCGAGGGCGTCGCTCGCGTCACCCTGCGTCATCTGCTGTCGATGTCGAGCGGCATCGACCTGCCGTGGTCCGAGACGCTGATGACGGACTGGCCGGATCTGGCACGGGAGTTCCTGCGACGGCCATCGCGGGGGCGGGTGTTCCAGTACTCCAACGCGAGCACCTACACCGCGATGACCGCTCTCTCGGCCCGCGTGGGCGACGTCGGCGACTACCTCTCGACGCGCCTCTTCGCCCCGCTCGGCATCGAGGACGTGGGCTGGTCGCGATGCCCGAACGGCCGCATCGAGGCGGGTGGCGGCCTGCCGCTCCGCACCGAGGAGGTCGCGCGCCTGGGGATGCTCATCCGTGATCGCGGTTCTTGGCAGGGACGTCGACTCGTCGCCCCGGAGTGGATCGACGCCATGCACGAGCACGGCGTCGTCGCGGGCGTCAACCCGGGCTACGACCGCTATGCGCTCGCGGGCTGGCAGGGTCCGGGGCGGGCGTGGCGGCTGCACGGAGCCCATGGCCAGCTCCTCCTCTTCCTCGGCGACGCCGTCGTGACCGTCACGGCGCACGATCACGCCGGGGCGGACGCCTTCGCGGCCGCGATCGTCGCTGTCCTCGAAGAGGTCGCGGTCTCCCCCTGAGTCCTGCTCAGGCGAACAGCTCCGCCCCCACGTACGAACCCGGGCGCGCTCCCGGCGGGATGGCCCAGATCCCTGAGCCCACGTGACGGATGTACTCGTTCAGACGGTCGGTCGACAGCCGTCGCTGCAGGCTGATGAACTGCGCGGGATCACGCTGGTAGGACAGGAAGAACAGCCCCGCGTCCAGGCGCCCCAGAGTGTTGTTGCCGTCGACGTAGTTGTAGCCGCGGCGCAGGATGCGGATGCCGTCGTTCTGCTCGGGATGCGCGAGCCGGACGTGACTGTTCGCATCGATCGTCGTGCCATGGAAGTCCGGTGGCGTGAACTCGTCCCCTCCGGAGAGCGGCGCCCCCACCCCCTTGTCCCGTCCGATGATCGTGTCCTGCTCCGCGAGGCGCACCCGATCCCACGTCTCGATGAGCATGGCGATCTTCCGGGCGACCAGATACGAACCGCCCGCCATCCAGGACGGCTCGTCAGCGTCGGCGACCCAGACGTGGTCGGCGAGCGCCGCGGTATCGTCGGCGAGGATGTTGGCCGTGCCGTCCTTGAAGCCGAAGAGGTTGCGGGGTGTGGCCTGGCTTGCCGTCGTGCGCGAGGTCTTGCCGAATCCGAGCTGCGACCAGCGCAGGCGGGCCCGTCCGAACGCGATGCGGCTGAGGTTGCGGATCGCGTGTACCGCGACTTGGGGGTCGTCGGCACAAGCCTGGATGCACAGGTCGCCGTGCGACGCTTCGGGGTCGAGATCATCCCCGAGGAAGGCGGGGAGCCGTTCGAGACCGGGCGGCCGCCGAGCGGCCAGACCGTAGCGATCGCCGTCCTCGTTCTCGAACAGCCCCGGCCCGAAGCCGAACGTGAGAGTCAGGCCCGCGGCGGGGAGCCCCAGCGCCTCCCCCGTATCGTCCGGGGGCGCGTCGGCGGAACCGTTCACCGCGCCGCTCGCACTCACCTCCAGCCCCTGCGTCATCCGCGCCGCCGCGTAGGACCAGTCCTGCAGCAGGGAGAGGAGGTCGTCCCTGTCGGTGCGGGGCATCATGTCGAAGCTCGCGAAGTGCAGGTGGTCCTGCACGGGCGTCGTGATGCCCGCCTGGTGCGTGCCGAAGAACTCGTACCGCGACTCGGCCTCCTCCGCGGCTCGTGCGCGTCCGAGCGCCACGCCGCCGGCCGTCCCGGCCCCCAGCCCGACGGCCAGTCCGGCGACGCCACCGCCGACGGCCAGCCCGAGCAGCCCGCGGCGGCTGAGGCCGCCGCCGGAGGGCTCCGACGGCAGGGGCGCCGGCGCCTCCCCGGCGCCAGATTCCGACTCGTTCACGTCCGTGCTCCTCCGTGGGCCGTCGTCAGTCGAGCACCGTGCCGGTGAGCTGCGAGAGCGGCTCGGCGAGCGCGTTGATGAGGTCGGTGAACTCGCGCTTGTCGGCTTCGGTCAGCTCGCCGTAGCCGACGAAGCCCTCTGCGAGCGAGCCGTGCGCGGCGAGGGACTTCTCGAGGGCGGCGTAGCCGTTCTCGATCTCGGCGACGAGCGCTTCACCGTCGTCGCCCTGTGCTGCGGCGAAGTCCTGCACGAGCGAGAAGGCCATCTTGGAGCCCTCCACGTTCGCGGCGAAGTCGAAGAGGTCCGTGCCGGACCACCAGTCCTCCTCGCCGGAGATCTTGCCCGTGGCCACCTCGTCGAGCAGCGCGATCGCGCCGTTGGAGATGCCGCCGATCCCCTGGTCAGCCAGCGCGGTGGTGAAGTCGTCCGAGTGCACGTAGTCGTACAGCTCCTGCACGTCGGCCAGCAGCAGGTCGCCGTAGTCGGCACGCTCCGCCGGCGTGGACGGCGCCCAGTCCTGCCACGCCGGCGTCTCGCCGTCGGCGTTCAACGCGTCCTTCGCCGGCACCCAGAGGTCCTTCTCGATGCGGTGGAAGCCGGTCCAGTCCAGCCCCTCCGCGACCGCATCGACCTCTCGGAAGTCGATCCGCGGGTCGAGGTCCCCGAGCGCCTCGGCGACGGGCTCGATGCGCTCGTAGAAGGCCCTCGTCTGCGGGAAGAGCGTGCGCGCGGCCTCGTCGTCACCGGACTCGTACGCGGCCACGAGGTCTTCCACGGCCGGTACGAGCTGCCCGACCTGATCCTTCACGAAAGCCCCGTAGAGATCGACGGCCTTCTGCTTCTGCTCGGCATCAGGGCCGTCCACCGCCACCCGGTCTCCGGTCACCGTGAAAGAGGCCCGGCCGACCCCCTCGCCGACCATGCCCGGCTTGCAGAGCGTGAAGTAGTCTCCGGGCTGCGCGACGACCGTCAGTGTGCGGGACGCGGCCGGGGCGATGTTCTCCACCTCGCCCACGATGCGCAGACCGTCCTCGGCCAGCAGGTAGAACTCGGAGACCTGGTCGGTGTCGTTCTTCACGTCGAACGTCAACGTGCCGCTCTTCGCGGTGGAGCCCGAGACGGCGCAATCGGTGTCGGTGGACGACACGTCGAACGCCCCGGTCGCCGCGGCGTCGCTCTTCGCGACGCAGCCGCTGAGGAGGAGGACGGCGGTACCAGCGGCGGCGGCCGCGGCGAGGACCCGGTGCGAGGTGATCATGCTGCTCCTTGCTGTGTGAGGGAGGAGGTCGGGGTGGCGGCCGAGGCGCCGCGCGTCGAAGGGCGTGCCGAGCGAAGGCCGCGGAGGTACAGCCCGCCCACGACGAGGAGGTAGAGGCCCCAGGCGAGCACCTGGAGCCAGGTCATGGCAGGCATGAAGCCGACCGTGGCCTGCAGGACGGAGGCCAGCGCGCCGCCGGGAGCGATCGCCGCCGACACGTCGAACGCCCAGCCGAACGGGAAGCCGGCCGCGCCCACGGCGACGGCGCCGGTGACCGGGTCGAGCGGAGCGGCGGCGGTGAACGGGCCGGGAAGCGCGCCCGCCTCCTGCAGATCCATCAGCGCGTAGGCGAGGACGCCGGCCGCGACGATCACGAGGAAGCCTCCCGTCCAGGCGAAGAAGCGCCGCAGATCCAGGCGCAGCGCCCCGCGGGAGATGAGCCAGCCGAGCACGACGGCCACGGAGAGTCCCAGGAGCGCGCCGACGAGGGCCGAGGGGGCGTCGCCGAAGGACTGCACCATCGACCACAGCAGCAGGGTCGTCTCGATGCCCTCGCGAGCGACGGACACGAAGCCGATCGCGACGAGCGCCCAGAGCCCGCCGGCCGTCAGCGCCCGGTCGATGCCGCCCTCGAGCGTCGCCTTCATGGTGCGGCCGGCGCGCTGCATCCAGAAGATCATCCACGTCACCATCGCCACCGCGACCAGCGAGAGACCGCCGCCGATCAGTTCCTGGGCCTGGAAGGTCAACTCGTAGGCCCCGAAGGTCAGGACCGCGCCGATGCCCAAGGCGAGAGCGATCGCGAGGCCGACGCCCGCCCACATCCGCGGCAGCGCGTCGCGACGCCCGAGCCGGCGGAGGTAGGCGACGAGGATGCCGACGACGAGCGCGGCTTCGAGACCCTCGCGGAGTCCGATGAGGAAAGTGGCGAGCACGGAGACACACTCTCTGACGGGCGACTGAGGTAAGGCATCCCTTACCACCGAGACTCTAGCACTGCGACCGACCCTCGCCCGACACCGCAGACCGAAGTAATGGAGTGCAACAGAGCATCCTCGGGGCTCATCCGCGACATAGCCTCGGTCCATGGCTGAACTCTCGCTCCCCATCCTCGACCTGTCCCAGCTCGACGACGGCCCCGAGGCCGCGGCGCGCTTCCGCGACGACCTCCGCGCGGCCACCCACGACGTCGGCTTCTTCTACCTGACCGGCACCGGGATCTCGCCGGAGCTGGAGGCGCGGCTGCACCAGGCCGCCCTCGACTTCTTCGCACTGCCGGAGGAGGACAAGCTCGCGATCGAGAACGTCAACAGCCCGCACTTCCGGGGCTACACCCGGATCGGCGGCGAGCGGACCCAGGGCAAGGTCGACTGGCGCGAACAGATCGACATCGGCCCCGAACGTGAGCCGGTCGAGGGTGGGCCCGTCTTCAACCGCCTCACCGGCCCGAACCTCTGGCCCGCCGCGCAGCCGGAGCTGAAGGAGATCGTCACGGAGTGGCACGACACCCTGACCGAGATCGCCCGCAAGCTCCTGCGCGCCTGGGCTCTCACCCTCGGAGCGGAGGAGACCTACTTCGACGAGCCGTTCCGCGAGCCGTCGACCCTGATCAAGATCGTGCGGTACCCGGGCACGAACGAGCCGGAGCCGCAGCAGGGGGTGGGTGCGCACAAGGACTCCGGGGTGCTGACGCTGCTCTGGGTCGAACCCGGCAAGGGCGGACTCCAGGTCGAGCGTGACGGCGAGTGGGTGTCGGCTCCCCCGGTGCCCGGCGCCTTCGTGGTCAACATCGGCGAGCTGCTGGAGTACGCCACCGGCGGATACCTCAAGGCCACGAACCACCGCGTGATCTCGCCGCGGGCGCCGGAAGAGCGGATCTCGATCCCGTTCTTCTTCAACCCCGCACTCGACCAGCAGCTGCCGCTCCTCGAGCTCCCCGCCGAGCTCGCCGCCGAGGCGACCGGCGTCACCGAGGACCCGAGCAATCCGATCCACGCGACCTACGGCGAGAACGCCATGAAGTCCCGCCTGCGGGCGCACCCCGACGTGGCAGCCATCCACCACCCCGACCTGGTGCAGACGACCGCCTGAGCGGATCCACACCGCGCGTAAATGACGAAGGCCGCCCCACACCGTGGGGCGGCCTTCTCAAGAATGTTCTGCGCGATTGAACGCTGGGTCCGTGGTGCCTTATCGGCGAAGACCAAGGCGTGCGATCAGCGAGCGGTAGCGCTCGATGTCGACGCTCTGGAGGTAGCCGAGCAGACGACGGCGCTGACCCACGAGCAGGAACAGACCACGACGCGAGTGGTGGTCGTGCTTGTGCTCCTTCAGGTGCTCGGTGAGGTCCTTGATGCGCTGCGTCAGCATCGCGGCCTGCACCTCGGGGGATCCGGTGTCACCGGGGTGCGTCGCGTACTCTTCGATGATCGCCTTCTTGACGTCTGCTTCCAGTGCCATAGATTCGATCCCCTCTCTGCTTGTTGCGCGGCGCCCGACGCCTGATGCGTGAGCTCTCTTTATCCGCGGCCGATCGAACGGCAACCTGACGAGTCTACCAGCCCGAACGACCATGGCGGGACACGGGGTCCGGAGCGAGGCGCACCGGTCAACTAGGCTCGGGATGTGCAGAAGAAGATCGCCCTGTGAGCTCCCGCCGCGGCCATCTGATCGACCTCACCCCGCTGAAGGCGAGTCCGGCCTTCGCCCGGATGTGGATCGGCTCCACCCTCGCCGGCATCGGCGGTCAACTCACCATCGTGACCGTGATGCTGCACGTGTTCGATCTGACTGCGAGCACGTTCGCCGTCTCGATGATCGCCGTCGCCGGCCTTCTCCCTATGGTCCTCGCAGGCCTCTACGGCGGCATGCTCGCCGATGCGTTCGACCGCCGGCGGGTCGCGCTGATCGCGGCCACCGTGACCTTCGCCTCCACCGCGCTCCTCGCCGCGCTCACGTGGACGGGGACGGAGACGATCTGGTGGCTGTACGCGCTGAGCATCGTGAACTCGGCGGCGAACTCCGTCGGGATGGCCACGCGGACGGCGATCGTCCCCCGACTCATCCCCCGCCGGATGCTCGCGGCCGCGTCCGCGCTCAACGGCGTCGCCTTCGGACTCACGGTCATGGCCGGCCCCGCCCTGGCCGGGCTCCTCGTGGCCCTCACCGGATACGGCTGGACCTACACGATCGACGTCGTGCTCATGCTGTCGATGTTCCTCGGCCTGTGGACCCTCCCCGCTCTGCGCCCCGAGGGCGACATCGTGCGCCCCGGCCTCGCCTCGCTCGTCGACGGCTGGCGCTTCCTCCGCCGGGCGGGCAACATCCGGATGCAGTACGTGATGGACATCACTGCCATGACGTTCGGGCAGCCGCTCGTCCTCTTCCCGGCGCTGGGCACCGTGATCCTGGGCGGCGGGGCGTTCACGACCGGCATCCTCACGGCGGCGGTCGCCGTAGGCACCTTCTCCTCGAGCCTGTTCTCCGGCCGTGTGGTGCAGTACCGGTGGCACGGCCGTGGGATCGCCCGCGCGATCGAGGCCTACGGCGCCGCGATCGCCCTGTTCGGCCTCGTCCTCCTGATCGGCGCCTTCTCCGGGACACCCACCGGCGAGGACCGGCCGCACGTCGCACTGATCGTCGCGGCCTGCGTGGCGCTGGCCCTCTCCGGGGCCTCGGACAACGTGAGCTCGATCTACCGCAACACCATGATGCAGGCGGCGGTACCGGACGCCATGCGCGGACGCCTGCAGGGCCTGTTCGTCGTGGTGGTGACCGGAGGTCCGCGCGTCGGCGCCCTGTACGCCGGGACGCTCGCGACGCTGACCTCCCTGTGGTTCCCCCCGCTGCTCGGCGGGATCCTGGTGATCGCCCTCGTCGCGCTCCTCGCCCGACGACACCCCCGGTTCCGCGCCTACGACGCAGAGAACCCCGAGCCCTGACGGGCCCGGGGTTCGGAGAGGTCTGCGCGTCAGTCCTGCTGCAGCGCACCCTGGAGGTCGAGCGTGATCGTGACGTCCTTGCCGACGAGCACGCCGCCGGTCTCCAGCGCGGCGTTCCAGGTGAGGCCGAAGTCCTCACGGTTGATGACCGTCTTGGCGGAGGCACCGGCCTTGTAGTTGCCCCACGGGTCGCTGCCGAAGCCGCCGAAGTCGAGCTCGAAGGTGACGGGCTTGGTGATGCCGCGGATGGTGAGGTCGCCGTCCACGAGGAAGTCGCCGCCCTCGACGCGCGCGCCGGTCGAGACGAAGTCCATGGTCGGGAAGTTCTCGGTGTCGAAGAAGTCGGCGGAGCGCAGGTGCTGGTCACGGCCCTCGTCCTTCGTGTCGACGGAGGTCACGTCGACGGAAGCCTCGACCTTGGCGTCGAGGGGGTTCTCCGGGGCCACGAGCGTCGCGCTCTTCACGCCGAAGGTGCCGCGCACCTTGGAGATCATCATGTGACGGACGCTGAAGGTCACCTCGCTGTGGGACGGGTCGAGGACCCAGGTGCCGGGACGGTAACCGGGGATGTCGATGCTGCTCATGAATGCTCCTCAGGAGTCGTCGGCCGCGGTGGCGGCGAAAGGGATGGCGCCGCGATGGTCCGCGGCACCCTTCCCACAACATACATTCACTCGCATGTATTCCCGTGTCGAGCAGAAAGTCCGGAGACATCGAAAGCGCCCCGCACCACAGGGTGCGGGGCGCTTCCGAACGAGGCCGTCAGCCGACGGCGACGAGGTCGATGATGAAGATCAGCGTCTTGCCGGAGAGGAAGTGCCCGCCCCCGGCCGGGCCGTAGGCGAGGTGCGGCGGGATGATCAGCTCGCGACGACCGCCCACCTTCATGCCGGGGATTCCGTCCTGCCAGCCCTGGATCAGGCCGCGGAGCGGGAACTGGATGGTCTCGCCGCGACCCCACGACGAGTCGAACTCCTCGCCGGATTCGAACTCCACACCGGCGTAGTGGACGGTGACGGTGTCGCCGGGCTTGGCCTCGGCACCGTCACCCTCGATGATGTCGCGGATGACCAGTTCTGCGGGCGCAGGGCCGGTCGGGGCGTCGAACTCGGGCTTTGTGCGATCAGTCATGGCTCCATCCAACCCGACCGTCGCGCGCCCGGTCAACGCGACCGCACCTGCTCACAGCGAACACCTCGTCGAGCCGCCTCCACCGCCCCGGCGCGGAGGCTCTTGACACATCCCCGGGGCCGGGTGCACCCTGGTGGCAGATCAACTCAGCGCCCGGGAGACATGCAGGCATCGCCGCAGCACCGGGCGCTGAGTCTGTCTCCGGGCGTGCCGCTCAGTAGGCCAGCAGCGCCGCTCGTGCCGCCCTCGTCCGGATCAGCAGGGCACGCTCGTCTTCGACCGCGAGCGGGTCGCGACCGGTGATCGCCCGCTGGCGGACGGCGGCCAGAGCCGTCGCGTCCTTGATGAACTCGCGCATCAGCGGCCGGCGATCACCACGCAGCTGCGCCGCCCAGGCGAGCCCCGCCTTGCGTCCGGACGGCGTCGCCAACATGGTGACCTCCTCCGGCGTGAACCAGCCGGCGGCGGCATACTCGGCCAGGCGCGCCCGGGTGAGCCGGGCCTCCTCCCGGCGCAGGGCGATGATCCCGAGGATGAAGCCGATGAACAGCGGCACCTGCAGCGTGAAGTAGAGCCCGAAGAAGTCGGCAAAGGTCGCCGACCCGTTCCACAACCCGTGCAGGAGGATCGCTCCGACCATGCCGAGCAGGCCGGCTCCGGCCGCCGCACCCGCGGACGCATGACGGCGGGCGACGAGGCCGATGGCGAACCCGGTCAGCGAGGTGAACATCGCGTGGGCGAACGGCGACAGCACCGCCCGGACGATGAACGTGACGCCGAGCTGCTCTCCGCCGCCCTCGATCAGGCTGATGGCGAAGTACTGGATGTTCTCGGTGAACGCGAAGCCCGCACCGACGAGCGCCCCGTAGACGACGCCGTCGACCGGACCGTCGAAGGACCGTCGCGCGAGCAGGAAGATAAGGAAGACCCCGAGGCCCTTCCAGAACTCCTCGACGATGGGCGCCTGGATCACCGCCGAGAACTCCTCGGAGCGGATGCCGAGAAGCATCGTGAGGCCGATGTCGACGAGGAGCGTGAGACCGACGGCGGCGACGGCACCCCAGGCGATCGCGAACGCGACCAGTCGCTTGGGCTCCGGCTCCCAGCGGTCGATCATGCGCACCCCGAGGAAGACGACGGTGAGCGGGATCAACGCCAGGACGAGCCCGATCACCGAGGCGGTCGGTCCGAGCGCCCAGCCGAAGTAGCCGATGAGCGCGAGAAGGAGGAACCCGAGGAAGCCGAACAGCCACAGCGAGATCGTGCGGCCCTTCCTGTTCGGCACCGGGAGAGCCGGGAGCGACTCCGCGGGCGACGGCGCGACCGGGGCCGGCGGCGTGTAGGGCGTCGGCTGCGCGAGCGCAGAGGCGTAGCCCGGCTGCTGTCCGAACGACGGCGGCAGGTACGGGGACTGTGCGTACTGCGCGGCGGAGTACGCGCTCGGCTGCGCGGATGGCGCGGACGGGGGCGTGTACCGCTCGGGCTGGTGGGGGTCGGACGGTCCTCCGAAGGTCATGGTCAAAGCTTATGGGGCACAAGCATCCGCGCCGGGCTCTGGGGCCTTCCTCCACCCGACGAGCCGCACGCACCCGGTAGCGTAGAAGCATGCGGTTCGCTCACCTGCGCCGTCCAGACTCCCCTCGTGCGGTTCTCGCCGTGGTGGAGGGCTCGGACGCCATCCTCGTCTCCGATCTCCTGTCCGACGCGCCTGCCACCCTGCAGCAGCTGATCGAGCGGGGAGACGCCGGACTCGACGAGCTCCGCACGGCCCTGCGCGACGGCGACGCTCCGCGTCACCCTCTGAACGGTTGGGGCTTCGCCTCCGCGGTGATCGGCCCGCCCGCCGTGCTCGCCGTCGGCCTCAACTACGCCGCGCACTCCAGTGAGCTCGGCCTGAAGACCGACGCGGCGCCGACGGTCTTCACCCTGTGGCCCAACTCGCTCACCGGGCACGACCAGACGACCTCCTGGCCCCGGAGCCTCAGCGAGGCCGTCGACTACGAGGCCGAGCTGGGCGTGCTCATCGGCACCCCCGCGAAGGACGTCCCGGAGGCCGACGCCCTGACGCACGTATGGGGCTACACGGTGGTCAACGACATCACCGCGCGGAACATCCAGTTCTCCGAGGCGCAGTGGTCCCGCTGCAAGTCGTTCGACGGCTTCACCCCGACCGGCCCGTTCGTGGTGACCGCCGACGAGATCGCCGACCCGCAGGACCTCCACATCTGGACCGTCGTCGACGGACACACCGTGCAGGACGCCAGTACCGACCAGATGGTGCGCTCGGTGGCGAAGCTCATCGCCCACCTCTCCCAGTCGCTCACGCTGCTGCCCGGCACCCTGATCTCGACGGGCAGCCCCGGCGGGGCCGGCTACTCCCGCGATCCGCAGATCTTCCTCCGCGACCGCTCGACCGTCACGGTCGGCATCGACGGGATCGGCGAGCTCACGACGCACTGCCGTATCCTCGACTGACCCGGACACGACGAAGGGGACGGGAGCTGCGCGCTCCCGTCCCCTTCGCGTATCCGGTCGACGCTCAGATCTGGATGAGGTCGTCGGGGGTGACGATCGGGATGGCCGCGGTGACCGCCTCCAGCCCCGACAGGCGGGCGGGAGAGAGCTGCTTGGTCACCTCGTCGCGCGACATGAGCCCGGCCTCGACCACCAGGTCGGCGACGTTGCGGTTGGTCAGCAGAGCGGTCTTGGCCAGAGCCGCGGCCGCCGCGTAGCCGATGAAGGGCGTGAGCGCCGTGATGACGCCGACCGACGCGCCGACCATCGCGCCCAGGCGGTCGCGGTTGGCCGTGATGCCCTCGACGCAGTTCACGCGCAGCGTCCACATGGCCTGACGCATCCAGGTGATCGACTGGAAGATCGAGTGCGCGATGACGGGCTCGAAGGCGTTGAGCTGGAGCTGACCGCCCTCGACGGCCATGGTCACGGTCATGTCGGCGCCGACCACGGCGAACGCCACCTGGTTCACGACCTCCGGGATCACCGGGTTGACCTTGCCGGGCATGATGCTGGAGCCGGCCTGCCGCGCCGGCAGGTTGATCTCGCCCAGGCCCGCCTGCGGACCCGACGACAGCAGGCGCAGGTCGTTGCAGATCTTCGAGAGCTTGATGGCGTTCCGCTTGAGCGACGAGGAGAACGACATGAAGGCGCCCGTGTCGCTCGTGGATTCGACGAGGTCGGTCGCCGTCTCGAGGTCGAGCCCGGTGATCTCGCGCAGGTGCTTCAGCACCGCCGGCGCGTAGTCGGGGTGGGTCGTGATGCCGGTGCCGATGGCGGTCGCACCCATGTTGATCTCGAACATGAGGGAGGCGTTCTCGGTGAGGCGGCTGTGGTCCTCACCCAGGGTCGTGGCGAAACCGTGGAACTCCTGGCCGAGCGTCATGGGCACGGCGTCCTGGAGCTGCGTGCGGCCGACCTTGAGGATGTCGTGGAACTCCCCCGCCTTCCCGAGGAACGCGACGCGCAGCGCGTCCAGTTCGTCGAGCAGCGAGCGCAGCGTCAGCGAAAGGCCGATCTTGACCGCGGTCGGGTAGACGTCGTTGGTCGACTGGCTGCGGTTCGTGTGGTCGATCGGAGAGAGGAAGGCGTAGTCGCCCTTCTCGCGTCCGGCCATCTCGAGGGCGATGTTGGTGATGACCTCGTTCGCGTTCATGTTCGTCGAGGTGCCGGCGCCGCCCTGGATGACGCCGACTGTGAACTGGTCGTGGAACTCGCCGTCGATGACGCGCTGCGCCGCGCGGTCGATGAGGTCGGCCCGTTCGGCGTCGAGGACGCCGATCTCCTTGTTGGCCCTGGCGCTGGCCTGCTTCACCATCGCGAGCGCGATCACGAGTTCGGGGTACACCGAGATGGGGCGCTTCGTGATCGGGAAGTTCGCGTCGGCGCGGGCGGTGTGGATCCCCCAGTACGCGTCGGCGGGAATCTCCATGCTCCCCAGCGAATCGGTCTCAGTGCGTGTATTGGCGGGCGCGGCAGAAGCCATGTCACATCCTCGTGGGTCGTGGCGAACGGAAAAGTGGGGGATGCGACCAGTCTACGCCGGTCCCTGCGGGGACTTCCGGGAGAACGCCTCCAGGCGCTCTTCCGGGGTCAACGCCGCCATCCGGGCGATCCACTCCTCCGAGAAGTAGTCGCCGGTCGGCGCGTCGACCACCGGGACGACCGTGTGCGTGAGGGTCTCCGGCCGCACGTGCACGAGCTGGAAGGCCTGGGCGGCGTCCATGCCGTTCACCTCCGCCGCCGGACGGGCGACGTTCATCGTGTAGCAGGTCGCGGACGCCACGCTCACCGGGACGCCGGCGAACAGACCGTGTGCGGAGTAGTGCAGGTGGCCGGCGAGGATGCCGCGGACGTCGGTGCCGCGGATGACGGCGGCGAGCTCGTCCTGATGACGGAGCTCGAGAATGTCGAACAGCGGCAGATGGCTGGGCAGCGGCGGATGATGCATCGCCAGGATCGTGCCGTGCGGCGCGGGCTCGGCGAGGACCTCGGCGAGCCACGCGAGCTGGGCCGGATCGAGGTCGCCGTGGTGCCAGCCCGGAACGCTGGTGTCGAGGGCCACGAGGCGCAACCCGTCGAGATCCCACACCCCGGTGACCGGCTCCTCGGTGGGCTCGGCGTCGAGGAGGACCTCGCGCAGCGCCGGGCGATCGTCGTGGTTGCCCGCGACCCAGACCACGGGTGCGCCGAGTTCGGCGGCGACCGGCTCGATCGCGGCGCGGAGCCGGCGGTACGCATCCGGCTCGCCGAGGTCGGCGAGGTCCCCGGTGATCACGATGGCGGCGGGAGCGGGATGCACGGCGCGGATCGCCTCGAGCGTCCGCGCGAACGTGCGCTCGACGTCGTACCGTCCCCCCAGCGCGGCACCGCCGGCCAGGAAGTGCGGGTCGCTGACATGGATCAGGACGTGGGAGGCGGGGGCGTACCGGCCGAAGACCGGGGGCGTTCCGTTGAGTGCGGACATGCCCTCAGCCTAGGGGCGGGCGCCGACGCTCCTCCTTGGCGCGCCGGACGCTCAGTGTCCGACGACGATGAGCAGGATGCCGGCGATGACCGCGGCCCCGCAGAGCACGAAGCAGCCGTAGGCGCCCACGAGGGCGAGGGTCTTCTGCCCTTCGGTGAGCGGGCTCTTCCTCGCCGCCTTCGCCGCCTGCTTGGCGGCCCACTTGAGCTCCTTCTCGGAGATCACCGTGATGGCGTCGGTGAACTCCGCGGGGCTCACGACGGGCGCTCGCCCGCTGCGCACGAGCAGACGCAGACCCAGGGCGTAGAAGGTGACGATGGCGGCGGCGCCGATGAGCGCGGCGGCGAACACCTGCAGAAAGGCGATCCAGTCGATCGTGACGTTCATGCCGAGTCCCCGTTCTGCGACGTATCGGACGAGGAGACGCTGCCGGTCTTCGCGGCCTTCGCGTCGGCCTTGGCCTTGGCCTTCTTCTTCGCCTTGTCCTTGGCCTCGGCCTTCGCCTTCTCCTTGGCCTCGGCGCGGGCCTTCGCCTCGGCCTTCGCCTGGGCGATGCGCTGCTGACGACGCGTGGGGGGCGGGGTGTCGGGGACCTCGACGGCGAGGTGGGACTCGGCGACGTCGCTCATGGCATTGGCCGGCGTGACGGCGTTCCTCCGGGAACGCATGTACAGCCCGAGGATGATCACCACGGCGAGCACGGCGTCGATGGCCACGCCCCAGGGACCGAGCCAGACGACGAGCAGCGCCGCCAGGGCGCCGACGCCTCCGGCTGCGGGCAGTGTCAGCAGCCAGCCGACGCCGATGCGGCCGGCCGTCCGCCAGCGGACCGTCGAGCCGCGGCGACCGAGACCCGATCCGATGACCGATCCCGAGGCCACCTGCGTGGTGGAGAGGGCGAAGCCGAGGGCGCTGGAGGCGAGGATCGTCGCTGCCGTCGAGCTCTCGGCCGCGAAGCCCTGTGCCGGCTTGACGTCGGTCAGGCCCTTGCCCAGCGTGCGGATGATGCGCCAGCCACCGAGATACGTGCCGAGGGCGATCGTGAAGGCACAGGCGACGATGACCCAGAGTTCGGGCTCATGGTGCGCACCGGACTGCCAGCCGATCGTGATCATCGCGAGGGTGATGACACCCATCGTCTTCTGCGCGTCGTTGGTGCCGTGCGCCAGGGCGACGAGAGAGGACGTGAAGATCTGCCCCCAGCGGAAGCCGTCGCGCCCGTCGGGCTTGCCGTCATAACGACGGGTGACCGAGTAGGCGATCTTCGTCGCGACGTACGCGATGATGCCGGCAGTGATCGGGGCGATGAGAGCGGGGAGGACGATCTTGGACAGCACGGCGCCGAAATCGATGCCCCCGAGGCCGGCACCCACGAGCGTCGCGCCGATCAGACCGCCGAAGAGGGCGTGGGAGGAGCTGGACGGAAGGCCGAGCAGCCAGGTCAGCATGTTCCAGGTGATCGCGCCGATGAGTCCAGCGAAGATCAGCGAGAGGAACAGCTCCGCCCCTGCGGCGATGATCGCATCCTCCTGGATGATGCCGCCGGAGATGGTCTTGGACACCTCCGTCGACAGGAAGGCGCCGACGAGGTTCAGCAGGGCGGCCAGGAGAACCGCGGTCTTGGGCTTGAGCGCCCCGGTCGCGATGGGCGTCGCCATCGCGTTCGCGGTGTCGTGAAACCCGTTCGTGAAATCGAAGAAGAGTGCCAGCGCGATGACGAGCACGACGATGAGGGCTGCGGTTTCCACCGTTCGCTTTCGGTCTTGAGGAAGAGGGAGATGTCGACGGGATCGACGTGACGAACGAAGAGTTCACCGTGGGTTTGACTTCCGTTTACCGGCCCCGGTAAATCCTGCCACCGTCCCCCGTGCCGGTCAACTCGACCTGGGATAGCGTGGGACGGTGACTGACGCCCCGATCGCCGCCCGCCTTTCCACCCTCCGCACGCACCACGGCGACACGGTCGACGACCCGTACGAGTGGTTGCGCGCGAAGGACTCCCCCGAGGTCATCGCACACCTGGAGGCGGAGAACGCGCACACCGAGGCCGAGACCGCACACCTAGCCGATCTGCGGGAGACGCTGTTCCAGGAGATCAAGGGCCGGGTCCAGGAGACGGACCTCTCCGTGCCGACGCGACGCGGAGACTGGTGGTACTACAGCCGCACCGAGGAGGGTGCGCAGTACGGTATCCACTGCCGCGCCGCCGCCGTCGAAGGCGACTGGACGCCGCCGCGCCTCGAGCCGGGGGTGCCGGTGCCCGGCGAGGTGGTGCTGCTGGACGGCAACGTCGAGGCGGAGGGGCACGAGTTCTTCTCGCTCGGCGCGTTCGACACCTCCGACGATGCGACGAAGCTGCTGTGGTCGACCGATTTCGAGGGCGACGAGCTCTACACCGTGCGCGTCCGCGACCTGGAGACGGGCGTCACCCTCGACGACGAGATCCCGAACACCGGGGGCGCGTTCTTCACCCCGGACGGCACCGGCATCCTCTACACGACCCGCGACGACGCCTGGCGTCCGGACACCCTGTGGCTGCACCGGCTCGGGACCCCGGTGTCGGACGACATCACGCTCTTCCACGAGCCCGACGAGAAGTTCTGGCTCGGCGCCGGGATCACTCGCAGTCGTCGCTACCTCGTGATCGGGGTGGGCTCCAGCGTCACGAGTGAGGAGTACCTCGTCGATCTCGCGGGCGACATCACCGCGGAGCCGCGCACGGTGTGGCCGCGACGCGAAGGCGTGGAGTACTCGCTCGAGCACGCGGTGGTCGACGGCGAGGACCGGCTCCTCATCCTGCACAACGACGACGCCCTCGACTTCGAGCTCGTCTCCGTGGCGGCGGACGACCCGCAGGGCGAGCGCCGCGTCGTCGTCGCGCATCAGCCGGGACGACGACTGCTCGGGGTGGACGCGTTCCGCGACTTCGCCACGGTGGAGTACCGCAGCGAGGGCCTCGAACGCGTCGGACTGCTGGACTACGCGACAAACGCGGTGGAGGAGCTGCGGTTCGACGAGCCGCTCTACTCCGCGGGTGTCAGCGGTAACCCGGAGTGGCACTCTCCCTTCCTGCGTCTCGGCTACACGTCGTTCGTCACGCCGGGCACGGTCTATGAGCTCGACCTCGCGACGCGGGAGCTCGTGCTGCGCAAGCAGGTCACGGTACTCGGCGACTACAACCCCGCCGACTACGGACAGCGGCGGGAATGGGCCACGGCGGAGGACGGCACGCGCGTGCCGATCTCGCTCGTCTGGAAGCGCTCCTTCGGAGAGCCCGGCGCGACCGCGCGTCCCGTCCACCTCTACGGCTACGGCTCGTACGAGCACTCGATCGACCCGGGCTTCTCCGTCGCCCGACTCTCGGAACTGGATCGCGGAGTCGTCTTCGCCGTGGCGCATGTGCGCGGCGGCGGCGAGATGGGCCGGCAGTGGTACGAGGAGGGCAAGCTCCTGCACAAGCGAAACACCTTCACGGACTTCGTCGCCTGCGCCCGGCACCTCGTCGAAGAGGGCACGACGACCCCGGCCCAGCTCGTCGCGGAAGGCGGGAGCGCGGGCGGTCTGCTGATGGGCGCGGTAGCCAACCTCGCTCCGGAGCTGTTCGCCGGGATCCTCGCGGGAGTGCCGTTCGTCGACGCGTTGACCACGATCCTCGACCCCTCGCTCCCCCTCACGGTGATCGAGTGGGACGAGTGGGGCGACCCGCTGCACGACCCCGAGGTCTACGCCTACATGAAGTCGTACACGCCGTACGAGAACGTGCGCGACGGCGTGGAGTACCCGAGGATCCTCGCGGTGACCTCGCTGAACGACACCCGCGTGCTCTACGTGGAGCCGGCGAAGTGGGTCGCCCGGCTGCGAGAGGCCGGCGCGAAGGATGTGCTGCTCAAGTGCGAGATGGTCGCGGGGCACGGGGGCGTGAGCGGACGATACAACTCCTGGCGCGAGCGCGCGTTCGAGCTCGCCTGGCTGCTCGACACCCTCCACCTCGCCTGACCCGCGGCATCAGGCCCTCGCGCGGCATCAGGCGCGAGTGGTTCTCCCTGCCTGATCTCGCGCGCACGCCTGTGCTCACGCGTCCTGCGTCGGCTCAGGCTTCCGCGCGGCCTCAGGCAAGCGCGCGACATCAGTCGCGAGGGGCTGTCGCTGCCTGATCCCGGCGACTTGTGGTGACCACACGCGACCACTGGTTCTGCACAGGGCAAGGATCCCGCGAAGCTCATCCCCATGCATGGTGCGGCGGTGAAGGGGGCCGGGCGAGTGCTCAGGGTGGAGGGGTGAGACGCACAAGGGTCGAGAGCTGGGTTCGAGAGCAGGGGGGATCCGCGCATTCGTCGCGCGTACGTGAGGCGGGTTTCACCGAATACCAGATGCGTCGCGCGGTGCAGGAAGGCACACTCGAGCGCGTGCGCCGGTCGTGGCTCCTCATCCCCGATGTCGATCCACGGCGCCGGGCGGCTGCTTCGGTTGGCGGGAGAGTCACCTGTGTGAGCGCTGCGGCTCTCGCCGGATGGTGGGATGTCGGGGCCACGGACGTACACGTCGCCCTCCCCCGTACCGCTTCTCGGTTCGACCGCCGCGGCGTCCAGGTGCACTGCGCCCAGGGACCTGTGCCGACGCATCCGCGCGCGGCGGTCGATCCCGTCCTGAATGTCCTCTTCCAGGTCGCGCGATGTCGGGCGCCGGTCGAGGCCCGCGCGATCTGGGAATCCGCCATCCGCCACGGGGCGGTGGAGCTGGATACGCTCGCGCGGGTGCGATGGCGATGCGACGCCGCGAAACGCCTCGCTCGAACCGTCCGCGGCCGGTCCGACTCCGGCCCCGAGACGGTCTTCATCGAACGGATGCGCGCGATCGGCATCGACGTGCGACAGCAGGTGTGGGTGGACGGCCATCCGCTCGACGGTGTCATCGGCGAACGGCTCGCGATCCAGATCGACGGCTTCCGCCACCACAGCGCTGCGGCCGACCGGCGACGAGACCTCGCTGCCGACGCGAGGCTCGCCCTCCGCGGCTACACCGTCCTGCGCTTCGACTACCACCAGGTCATGGTCGACGACAGTCATGTCGAGGACACCGTCCTAGCCGCGCTCGCGCAGGGCCTCCATCGCGCGAGCCGTCCGGCGGCTCGCTGGTAGCAGATCGAGCACAAGCCCAGGCACTCGCGCGAGTTCAGGCGACAAAGACAGCAGGATGCCTGAGGCCACGCGAGGGCCTCACACAGCGCGGGCCGTGAGAACAGGCGGCCGCGCGGACACAGGCTCTCACGGGAGTTCAGGCACGAAAGACAGCACGATGCCTGAAGCCACGCGTCAGCCTGAAGCTGCGCGGCCTGAGCGGTCAGCCTGAAGCCGGGAGGCGGTCAGCCGAAGAGGGCGGCGGCCTCGTCGTAGCGGTAGCGGGGCACCGTGTTGAGCTCACCGAGAGCATCGGCGAACGGAACGCGGACGATGTCGGTGCCCTGCATCGCGACCATCTGCCCCCAGGCGCCGTCGACGATAGCGTCCGCGGCGTGCAGTCCCAGCCGAGTCGCGAGGACGCGATCGAACGCCGACGGCGAGCCGCCGCGCTGGATGTGCCCGAGGATCGTGGCGCGCGTCTCGATGCCCGTGATCCGCTCGATCTCGGGGGCGAGCAGGTCGCCGATGCCGCCGAGCCGCGGGCGGTTGAACGCATCCAGACCCTTGTCGCTGTAGGCCTCGTCCATGCCGGCGAGCTTGAAGCCCTCGGAGACGACGACGAGCGGTGCGCGACCGCGATCGTGGGCGCTCGTGACCAGAGCGGTGATCTCGTCCAGCGACATCGGCACCTCGGGGATGCAGATGACGTGCGCACCGGCGGCCATGCCTGCGTGCAGGGCGATCCAGCCGACGTGACGACCCATGACCTCGGCGACCATGCAGCGCTGGTGGGAGTCGCCGGTAGTGCGGAGCCGGTCCATGGCGTCCGTGGCGATGTTCACGGCGGTGTCGAAGCCGAACGAGTAGTCGGTGGCACGGAGGTCGTTGTCGATCGTCTTCGGGACGCCGAGCACCTTGATGCCGTCCTTCGCGAGGCGGTCCGCCGCGGCGAGGGTCCCTTCGCCGCCGATGGCGACGATGCCGTCGATCTTGTGCCCGTAGAGGGTCTTCGCGATGTTGTCCGCACCTCCGCGCTCCCCCTCGTACGGGTTGGTGCGGGATGTGCCGAGGATCGTGCCGCCCACCTTGGACAGGCCCTTCACCTCATGCCGCGTCAGGGGCATGAAGTCGCCCTCGACGACGCCGCGCCACCCGTCACGGATGCCGACGAACTCGAGGTCGTAGGTCGTGGTGCCCTTGAGCACGATGCCGCGGATGACCGCGTTGAGTCCGGGGCAGTCGCCGCCGCTCGTCAGGATGCCGATCTTCATGCTGCTGCCTTCGGAGGTCGAGGGATGGGGGTGAGGCGACAGTGCCTGCGATCGACACTAGCGCGCCGCCCCCTCGCGTGGCCATTCGAGCGCGTCGAAAACCGGCGATCTTGACGGCCACGACGAGCGATTCCGTCGAAGTTCGCGCCGCGACAGGATGTCGCGGGCGGAACGACGTTAAGAAGCCGCGTTCTTGACGCCGTCTCAGCGGCCGCCCAGAGCCTCGCGAAGAAGATGCATGAGCGCCGCCAGCTGCACCGACTCGCTCGCCGCCTCCTCCGTCGCCTCGCCGTCCAGAGCGCGGGCCGCAAGGCCCTGCTTCTGGTCGATGAGCTCCGCGATCTTCGTGTCGATCGTGTGGGCGGCGATGATCCGCCACGCCGTGACCGGCTCGTCCTGCCCGATGCGGTGCACACGGTCGATGGCCTGCGTCTGCTCGGCCGCCGTCCACGACAGCTCCGCGAGGACGACGTTCGACGCCGCCTGCAGGTTGAGTCCGACGCCGGCCGCCGTGAGCGAGCACACCGCGATGCCGACCTCGGGGTCGCCGTTGAAATCGTCGATGGCCTGCTGCCGCGCCGTGCTCGTCTGGTCACCGCGGATGGATACCGCGCGGATGCCCGCCGAGGCGAAGTGCGCCTCCGCCTGGTCCATGACGTCGATGTGCTTCGCGAAGAACACGACCTTGCCGACCGACCGCTGCAGCTGCGCGGCGTAGTCGGCCGCCAGGAGGGCTTTGGCCTGGCCGATGCGGCGCACCATGGTGAAGACGTTGTCTCCCCCGGTCCCAGCGGCCTTCGACTCCTCGAGCTCGTTCTGCGCCACGAGGCGGACGATGTCGTCGTCGATCTCTCCCGGCGCGAGTCCTCGGTCGCCCCGCGCCTCGATGATGCGACGGTAGCGGGCGGCCAGCCGCTCCCCCAGTTCGCGCTCGGCCTGGCGGATGCTGCGGCCGAACTCGTCGTCGAGCTGCACCGGCAGATCGGCGACGAGCTTGTCGGGCAGGTCGGCGGCGACGTCCTTCTTCTTCCGTCGCACGATCCCCATCGAGATCACCGCGTCGCGGGCTTCCGGGTAGAAGGCCTTGTCCGCCGGCGTGAGTCCCGTCGCGTCGAGCTTCTCCATGAGCTCGGGTCCGGGCTTCTCCCCATTCGTCCAGCCGAGGAAACGCCAGATGGCGTCGAAGTCCTCGACGTCGTTGATGAGCGGGGTACCCGTGAGGGCGAGCATGAGCGGATCATGCCCCGGGGTGCGCTCGCGCACCTGCGCCGCGAGCGACAGCACGTTCTGGGAACGCTGCGACGAGAGGTTCTTGATGAAGTGCGCCTCGTCGACGACCATGCCGCGCAGGCCGATCGACGCGAGCCACGACATGTGACGGTCGAGGATCTCGTAGTTGACGATGAACACGTCGGCGAAGGCGTCGATGTCGTCGCCGTCGCCCTGGATGACCGTGGCACGACGCTGCGGCGTCCACCGCTCGACCTCGCGCGCCCAGTTCATCTTCACGACGTTGGGCACGACGACGAGCAGCGGATAGGCGCCGGCGACGGAGGCCGCGAGCACCGACTGCGCCGTCTTGCCGAGGCCCGGCTCGTCGGCGAGCAGGAAGCTGCGGTGGCCGGCGCGCACAGCCTCGAGGAAACGCGACTGGTGCACCATGACCTCGCGCCCCTTGGGCGAGATGTGGTCGAACTCCGGGGCCGGCGGAAGCTCCATCGAGGCCGCCGCACCGCCCGCGCCGGTCTCGAAGGCCTTGTACAGCGGCCCCATGAGCTCCCAGCCATCGAGGCGGCGGCGGGGCGTGCTGGCCGGTCGCGGGGTCAGGTCTGGCGCGAGGAACGGGTTGGCCAGCTGACGGGCCTCCACCGAGGGCGGGGTGACCTGACGCTCCGCGATGGCCGCGGGCACCACGGGCGTCTGCACGGGCGCAGGGTCGGCGATGATGAGCTCCTCCGGCGGGAGCTCCGCGCCGGACTCGAGCAGCCAGTCCCGCCGCATCCGCTTCGCAACGGGCGACGTGGCCTGGTCTGCTTCGAGCAGCTGGATGAGCGAGGTGTCCCGTGCGGCCGTCTTCGCGAGGATCGTCGCGACGCCGTCGAGGCGCTTGAGCAGCTCGGCACGGGCCGCGTCGGTGATCTCGGGATCGGCCTTCACGCGGGCGCGCTCCTCGCGCACCAGGAAGGCGATCACCTGGAACTTCGTGCGGTTCGTGGGGCCCAGCTTGCCGCGCTGGGACTTCGCCTCGATCTCGCGCACCTTGCGCGCGAGGATCGGGATGAGCGGTGCCTCGTCGTCGCGACGGGACGTCTTCTTACGCCGCGGGGCGGCGGTTGCCGTGGTCGGCATGCTCCTCCTGAGCCTGAAGGGCTCCGGCGCCTCCGGGGAGCCGCGAGCCGTTCTCGTCGTCCGCGTGTGGCGTGAGCCAGGACCGTGCGGACTGTGGATCGGTGTTTCCCTCCGGAGCACGCGATGAGTGCGGGACCGGCGGGAGCCTGATCCCATTCTATGTCATCGCGAGCACCGGCCGCAGGAACGCGGCGCCGTCGTGTTACGCGGACACGTCCAGGATGGTCGCGGCCTGCGTCACATCGGCGGCCATCTGGGTCATCAGCTTCTCGATGCCCTCGAAGGCGACCATGCCGCGCAGCCGCGCGACGAACTCCACCGTCACGTCGTGACCGTAGAGATCGAGTCCGGTCTCCCCGAGCACGTGCGCCTCGACCTGCCGCACGAGCACGTCGTCGAACGTCGGGTTCGTGCCCACCGAGATCGCCGACGGATGCCGGATGCCCGTGTCGTGGTCGACGAGCCAGCCGGCGTAGACGCCGTCGGCCGGCACGAACGCATCGACGATCGTGGAGAGGTTGGCAGTCGGGAACCCGAGCTCGCGTCCGCGCTTCAGCCCGTGGACGACGACGCCGCGCACGTCGGGATATCGCCCGAGGGCGCGAGTCGCCTCCACGACATCGCCGGCCATCAGGAGCTCGCGGATCCAACTCGACGAGACCCGGCGGCTCGACCCCGGAAGGTAGACGTCGTCGACGACCTCGACGGTGAAGCCGTACCGGGGACCGAGATCGCGCAACAGGTCGGGGGTGCCCGCGCCCCGGTGTCCGAAGCGGAAGTCGGCGCCCACGAGGACGGTGGACACGTGCAGCGCGCCGACGAGGATATCGGCGACGAAGTCCTCCGCGCTGAGGGCCGCAAGCGTCTCGTCGAAGGTCAGCACGAGGGTCGCGTCGAGCCCGAGCTCGCCCAGGAGCTCCAGCTTGCGGTCGACGGTCACGACGTTCTCGGGACACCGGTCGGGGCGGATCACGGCGAGGGGGTTGCGGTCGAACGTGACGGCGACGGCCCGGCTCCCCGAGGCCGCGGCAGCCTCCTCCAGGCGGCGGATGACGGCGCGGTGCCCCTCGTGCACGCCGTCGAACTTGCCGATGGCGACGACGCTGGGCCCGAAGTCCTCCGGCACCTCGTCCGGACTCCGGAACACGATCACGCGGCGACCTCGACCGGACGCGCGGCGTCGACGGGCCGGTGCGTGCGCAGCCACCAGATCCCGAAGATCGGAAGGACCAGGGGGATGAAGAGGTATCCGCGCCCGAACAGCGACCAGACGGTCTCGTGCTGGAAGAGGTCGGGCAGGACGAGGCTGAGCGCGCCGACGACCAGCACACCGGTGAGCTCGAACACGATCGCCACCCACGCGACGGTGTACCAGCCGCGACGACGCGCGAAGACGAGCGCGAGCGTCGCCAGGACGTACACGACCGCGGCGAGCGCCGAGAGGCTGTAGGCCAACGGGGCCTCGTCGAACCGACGGACGATCTGCACGAAGCTGCGCCCGGTGGCCGCCAGCGCCATCACGGCGTAGACGATCACCAGGACACGACCGATACCGGTCATCCGAGTGGAGGGGGCGGTGGAGCTCATAGCGCATTCCATCCTAGAGCCGAGTGGGCTCCGCGGCGTCCGCTCCGGGTGCTCCTCAGGCGACCTGCACGGTCCAGATGACCTGCATGCGCCAGAGCATGATCGCGATCGCGAGGGCGGCCACGCCGAGGACGACCGTGCTCCACCGGCTGCGTTCCATGAGGGCCCAGAGCACCGCGCCCACGGGCAGCAGGGCCGCCGAGACGAGATACACCCAGAGCTCCAGCAGGTCCCCGGTGGGTGGGTTCCCCACGAGCGGCGCGACGATGGCGACGACGATCTGCACGATCAGCAGCACCTCGACGAGAGCGAGCGCTCCGACGGAGAAGTCGCTGGGGCGCCGACCGGCGAATCCCGCGCCGAGGCAGAAGAGCCCCGCGGCGAGGGCGACGACGATCTGGACGATCGTGAACCACAGGATCATCGGGAGACCTCCGGCATGTTCATGGCACTCTTCACATCGGCGCCGCGCTTCTCGACGATCCCCACCAGGCCGCCGTCGTCTTCGATGGCGGCCGCGAGCGGGCCGTCCAGCCGCGCAGCGACGCCGGCCAATCGCTTGCCGTGTCGCAGATCACGCGCCTCCTCCGCCGAGACGCGGAGGACGGGGAGGACGCGGCCGGCAGCCTCGCCGGGGGTGAGCACGGGGGCGCCCTCCAGGGCGTCGATCGTCACGGCGTCTCGCAGGGCGAATGGGCCGACGCGGGTGCGGCGGAGGGCGGTCAGGTGACCACCCACGCCGAGGGCGGCGCCCAGATCGCGGGCCAGCGAGCGGATGTACGTTCCGGACGAGCAGTCCACGACGACATCGAGGTCGATCGCGTGGTCGTCGCGACGTCGCGCGACGACGTCGAACCGGGAGACGACGACATCCCGCGGTTCGAGGACGACCTCCTCGCCCGCACGGACACGATCGTAGGCGCGGCGGCCGTCGACCTTGATGGCCGACACCGCACTGGGGACCTGGGAGATCGCCCCCGTGAGCGCGGCCACTCCCCTGTCGATCGTCGCGTCCGCGATCGCAGCGAGGGCATCGGGATCCGCGCGGCGCAGTGTCTCCCCCTCGGCGTCGTCGGTGGACGTGACGGCACCGAGCCGGATGGTCGCCTCGTAGGTCTTGTCCGCTCCCACGATGTAGGTGAGGAGGCGGGTCGCGCCCTCGATGCCGATGACGAGCAGTCCGGTGGCCATCGGGTCGAGGGTCCCGGCGTGACCGACCTTGCGGGTCCCGAAAGCCCGTCGGGTGCGGGCGACCACGTCGTGACTGGTCAGCCCGCCGGGCTTGTCGACGAGGAGGATGCCGGGGGTCGCCATCCCTCCAGCCTACCGAGACCGGGAGCGGTACCCGCTCGCCTAGGGTGGAGGGATGGCCGCGCCCGCACCGTCCCCCGCGACGATGACGCCCCTGCCCGGCTGGTATGCCGAACACGCCCGCGACCTCCCCTGGCGCCGTCCGGACTTCCACGCCGCCTTCGGCGCCTGGGGCGTGCTGGTGAGCGAGTTCATGCTGCAGCAGACGCCCGTGAGCCGCGTGATCCCGCACCTCGACGCGTGGCTGACGCGGTGGCCCACACCCCGCGCGATGGCGGCCGCGTCTCCGGCGGAGGTCGTGCAGCAATGGGCGAACCTCGGCTATCCACGGCGCGCCCTGTGGCTGCACCGTGCGGCCGTCGAGGTGGTCGAGCGCCACGGCGGCGTCGTGCCGCGTGACGTCGACGCCCTCCTCGCCCTCTCCGGGATCGGCGACTACACCGCCCGTGCGGTGGCCGTGTTCGCCTACGGCGACCGTCATCCCGTCGTCGACACCAACACCCGGCGCGTGCTGGCCCGGGCGATCGAGGGACGAGCGCAACCGGGGTCTCCCTCCCGCCGCGACCTCGCGCTCATGGCCGCGATACTCCCCGAGGACCCCGTCGCCGCATCCGTCATCAACGCCGCGGCGATGGAACTCGGTGCGACGGTCTGCACCTCCCGGGCACCGCAGTGCGAGCGCTGCCCGCTGGCGGAGGCCTGCGCCTGGCTCGCGGCCGGACGGCCCGACACCGGGGATGGGAGGCGACGACAGGCCGCGTACGAGGGATCAGACCGGCAGGCCCGCGGCGCCGTGCTCCGGCTCCTGCGTGCTGCCCCCGCCGCGGTCCCGCTCACCGCCGTCCTCCCGGACTGGCCCGACGCGCATCAGCGGGATCGAGCGATCGGCTCCCTCATCGCCGACGGGCTCGCGGAAGCCGACGGGGAGGGCCTCTCCCTGCCACGGTGAGCGCTCAGAGGAGCTGTTCGGTGCGGTGGGCCAGCACGGTCAGTTCGACGCGGCTGCGGACGTGCAGCTTGGCGAACGCGCGTCCGAGGTGCACCTCGACCGTGCGGACGGAGACCGACAGCCGCTCCGCGATCGCGCGGTTCGCCGTCCCTCCGACCGCGAGCATCGCCACCTCGAGTTCCCGGGGCGTCAGTCGCTGACCCCAGGCGCTCCGGCAGGCGGGCAGGGCCGCCGTCCCGTCCGCCGTGGTCCCGGACGCCTCGAGCCGTTCCCGCCGTCGTCGCACCGCGCGCTCCCAGGCCCGCGCTCCGGCGACCTCGAACAGCCGCTCGGCCTGCGCGAGGTGCCCGCGTGCCGAGACCACGTCTCCGTGCAGCCCGGATCGGACCCCGAGCAGCGCCTCGACCCGCCCTCGGGCGAACGGAGACCGAAGCCGGCTCGCTACCGCCCGCAGCTCCTCCTGGTCCGTGCGCCATGTGGGACCGGCGGAACCGACGACCGCCCGCCGCAACGCCGCGGCGACCTCGCTCTCCGGCGGGCGCACGGTCCCCGGCCGGTATCCCCCCGGCACCCAGAGCACGACCTCGTCGACTCCCGGCACCGCGAACAGCGGCTGCGGGGCGCCGCGGTCCCGCCACAGCCCCATGGCTCCGACGGCCGCCTCGAAAGACCCGTCCAGAAAGGCCTCGACGGCGCGATCGACCAGCATGTCCGACTCCACGGCGGGAGGGAGCACGTCGGTGAGAGCGCGCGCGATCGGTCCCAGGGCGCCGAGGACGGCCAGGTCGAGCCGTCGCGCCAGCACGACGCCGAGACCGGCGAACGGGATCGCGACGGGCAGCTCCACTGCCGCGTGCCGGAGCAGTTCCCTGGCCGGACCGATGTCTCCGCGCCAGACAAGGAGCAGCACCTCGGTGACAGCGCGGTAGGCCCGCACCACCGGGCTGCTCTCGAAGCCGGGGAACACCGGATCCCCCTCCGCCCCGGGGAGTCCTCCCGTCCGCAGCAGCCGCAGGCCCTCGTCGATGTCGCCCGCGCATGCCGTGTGCAGCGCCGCCGCTACGCCGCCGAGCCCCCCGAGGCCCGCGGTCCCGCTCGCCGGCATGACGTCGCCGGCGAGGAGAGCGCACACCCCCACCACGGCATCGCGCAGCGCACGGTCCGTCCCCGCGTGGGAGGCTTCGCGGACCTGGGCGAGCCAGCGCCACTCCGCCCCGCGGTCGCGACGTTCCGCGCACAGGATCGCGACCAGCCCCGCGGATCGTGCCCAGGCCGTGGCGTCGGTATCGGAGCCGGAGGCGAGCCGCCGCGGATCGACAGCGGGAACGTGGCCGTGCCGAAGGGTGCGGGCGGCGAGGTAGGGGCCGAGCGCCCGTACCCGTCGATGCTCCGCGGCGCCCGGGAACAGACCGCTCAGCCACGCCTCGGCATCCGCGGCGTGGCCGCAGGCGAGCGCCGCGCTGCCGGCGAGCACCCGAGCCTCCTCGCCGACGGCGCCGGTCGCGTGCGCGGCGGCCTCAGCGGCCAGGAGCAGCGCGCGCTCGGTGAGCCCCGCGCCGGCCGCGAGGCGGGCGCAGGCCGTCAAGAGCACAGCGGCTCGTCGGTCTCGCACGGCACACGACCGCGCGCGATGCCACGCCGCGCCGGTCCGATCTCCGCGGACGACCGCGACGTCGGCCAGTCGTCTGTGCACGAGCACGACCTCCGCCGGCGACGCGGCCTCGTGCACCTCCACGGCCGTGCGCGGGTCCGTGAGCCGGATGGAGCCCGCGTGGATCGTCAGATGCGGCGCGGCGGCGCTCGCGCGCACTTCCTCCACACTGCGCCCAGCGGCCGCGAGGATCGGTTCCAGCTCGTCCTCCAGCGCCAACACCACCGTGAGCAGGAGCAGCCGGTCGGGGCTCGCCAGCCCTCGGATGCCTGCCCGGACCACCGCAGACGGCAGCGGCCACGGGAGCCGACTCAGTCCGCGGCGCTGCTCGGGCGTCAGGCCGGCAGCCACCGCGAGGACGGCGTCGACGTCCTCGGGCAGAGAAGCCGCGAGCTGCGCCGCCACGTGCGGCGCGCAACACAGGTCGCGCCGTCGAAGCTCATCCAGCAACGGCTCGACGACGGCAGGCGCGACGAAGAGCCCCGCGGGCGCGCTCGTGGGCTGAATGTCGATCCCCCCAGATCCACCGGTTGTCCCGCCGCGGACCTGAGGGTATCAGACGGGATCAGTCCTCGTCGTCGTCCGACCGGTAGGGGTCGGCTTCACCGGCGTGGGTCGCGGACGAGGCCAGCTTGGCCACCTCCGCGTCGCGCTCCTGCGCCTCGCGCAGCAGAGCGGTGATGTGATCGGCGTTCTCCGGGAGCGCGTCCGGGATGAACTCGAGCGTGGGGACGAGTCGAGTACTGAGCTGTCGTCCGACCTCGCTGCGCAGCATTCCGGTCGCGGATGTGAGCGCGGCACCGCTGGCGAGGCGCTCCTCCTCGGTACCGAGCACCGTGTAGAACACGGAGGCGTGCTGCAGATCACCACTCACACGCACGTCGGTGATGGTCACGAAGCCGAGACGCGGGTCGCGCAGCCCCTTCTCCAAGCGCTCGGCGAGGATCACGCGGATGCGATCCGCGAGTCGGGCCTGTCGTTCACCAGCCATAGTTCCTTCTCCCACCTCTGTGCATCGCGGCTCCCAGCGAACCGCGGAGGCGGCTGCCCCCTCCCCCGTCACGGGAGGAGGAGGCAGCCGCCGCAGTCGTGCGGATCAGCCGCGCGGCTTCTCCACCATCTCGGTCGTCTCGATCTCGTCGCCGACCTGGATGTCGTTGTACTTGCCGAGGCCGATACCGGCCTCGTAGTCCGTCCGCACCTCGGTGACGTCGTCCTTGAACCGACGCAGCGACTCGATGGCCAGGCCATCGGCGATGACGACGCCGTCGCGGATGACGCGGGCTTTGGCGTTGCGCGTGATCGTCCCCGACCGCACGATGACACCGGCGATGTTGCCGAACTTCGAGGAGCGGAACACCTCGCGGATCTCGGCGACACCCGACTGGACCTCTTCGTACTCCGGCTTGAGCATGCCCTTGAGCGAGCTCTCGATCTCCTCGATCGCGTTGTAGATGACGGAGTAGAAGCGGATGTCCACACCCTCACGCTGGGCGCGCTCGCGCGCCTTCGTGTCGGGGCGGACGTTGAAGCCCACGATGATCGCGTTGTCGATCGTCGCCAGGTTCACGTCGGACTCGGTGATCGCACCGACACCGCGGTGGATGATGCGCAGCTGCACCGAGTCGTCGACCTCGATCTTGAGGAGCGACTCCTCCAGCGCCTCGACGGCACCGGAGACGTCACCCTTGATGATGAGGTTGAGCGACTCGACCTTGCCCTCTTCGAGAGCACGGGTGAAGTCCTCGAGCGAGATGCGCTTGCGGGCCTTGGCCAGCTGGGCGTTGCGCTCGACGGCTTCGCGCTTCTCCGCGATCTGACGGGCCATGCGGTCTTCCTCGGTGACGATGAAGACGTCGCCGGCGCGCGGCACGGAGTTCAGACCCTGCACCTGGACCGGACGAGACGGCGCGGCCGCCTCGACGATCTCGCCGTTCTCGTCGATCATCGCGCGGACGCGGCCGTAAGCGGTGCCCGCCACGATCGCATCGCCCACCCGGAGGGTTCCGGACTGGATCAGCACCGTCGCGACCGAACCGCGGCCCTTGTCGAGCTTCGCCTCGATGGCGACACCGCGAGCGGCCTTGTTCGGGTTGGCGGTGAGGTCGAGACCGGCGTCCGCCGTGAGCAGCACCGCGTCCAGGAGCTCCTGGATACCGGTGTTGGCCCGGGCCGACACGTCGACGAACATGACGTCGCCGCCGTACTCCTCGGCCACCAGACCGTACTCGGTGAGCTGCTGACGCACCTTGGCCGGGTTGGCCTCGGGCTTGTCGACCTTGTTCACCGCGACCACGATCGGCACGTTCGCCGCCTGAGCGTGGTTCAGCGCCTCGACCGTCTGCGGCATGATGCCGTCGTCGGCCGCGACCACCAGGATCGCCAGGTCGGTGACCTGTGCACCACGGGCACGCATGGCGGTGAACGCCTCGTGACCGGGGGTGTCGATGAACGTGATCGCCCGCTCGATGCCCTCGTGCTCGGTCCAGACCTGGTAGGCACCGATGTGCTGGGTGATGCCGCCGGCCTCACCCTCGATCACGTTGGTCTGACGGATCGCGTCGAGAAGGCGGGTCTTACCGTGGTCGACGTGACCCATGACGGTGACCACCGGGGGACGGATCTCGAGGTCGTCCTCGCTCTCCTCCTCCAGCTCCTTCTCGAGGTCGAGACCGAAGCCCTCGAGGAGCTCCTTGTCCTCGTCCTCAGGCGAGACCATCTGGACCTTGTAGCCCAGCTCCTCACCGAGGACCTCGAACGTGGCCTCATCCAGCGACTCGGTGGCCGTGGCCATCTCGCCGAGGTTGAAGAGGATCGTGACGAGGGTGCCCGGCTGCACGGTGTAGCCGGTCAGGGACTCGATCTTGTCGGCGAAGTCCGCGATGGACGCGCCACGACGCATGCGGATGATCTCCCCGTTGCCGCGGGTGACGTTGACGCCACCGACGACCGGGGCGCTCCGCATCTCGAACTCTTGCCGCTTCGCCCGCCGCGACTTGCGCTGCTTGCTCTTGCCGCCGCCCTTGCCGAAGGCGCCGGCGGTACCACCGCCGGGACCGCGGCCACGGCCACCGCCGCCACCGGGACGACCGGCGAAACCACCGCCGGGACGGGGACCTGCACCGGGACCGCCACCACCGCCGGGACGACCGGGGCCGCCCGTACGCTGCTGGAACGGAGCACCGGGACGACCACCCTGACCGCCGCGGGGTGCACCGGGTCGCGGCGAGCCGGGACGAGGGGCACCCGGACGCGGAGCGCCGGGACGGGGCGCCTGCGGGCGCGGGATGTTGCCGGGGGTCGGCCGCTGGCCCATCCCCTGCGCCGAGGCGAAGGGGTTGTTGCCGGGACGAGGACCGGCGGGACGCTGGCCCATGCCCTGAGCGGACGAGAACGGATTGTTGCCGGGACGCGGCGCGCCGGGCTTCGGCGCGTTGCCGTCACCGGAGGACGGTGCGGCCGGAGCCGGAGCCGACGGCTTCGCGGGCGCCGACGGCGCCGGAGCCTTCTCCGCCGCGGGAGCGGGTGCCGGTGCCGGTGCCGGTGCGGCAGGAGCCGCGGGACCCGGCTTGGGGCCGGGCTTCGGACCGGGGGTGGGCGCCGAGGACTTCGGTGCCGGCTTCGCCGCGGGCTTCGCGGCAGCGGGCTCGGACCCCGCCTTGAGCGACGGGTCGGCCTCGATCGCGGCGCGCAGCTTGCGCGCCACCGGGGGCTCGACCGTCGACGACGGGCTCTTCACGAACTCGCCGAGTTCCTTGAGCTTCGCAAGAGCGACCTTGCTGTCGACGCCGAGTTCGGCGGCGATCTCATGTACGCGTGGTTTACCAGCCACAATTCTCCTGTCTGGGTCGGTCTGCCCAGACAGGGCAGACCACTAGTCGCGGACGGGTCTCATTTCGAGCCGTTCACTTTGTTTCCATAGCTGTTCAGCCTTTGTTTCTTGGTGGGTGCTGTTCGAAGATCCGTGTGTCCAGCTGAGTGGTCACACGCAGTGCTCTTCCGAAAGCTCGACGCCGCAGAGCGGCTTCCATGCACTCGGGTGTCGGATGCACCCACGCGCCGCGCCCCGGCAGGACAGCACGCTCATCGGGGATGAGGGTGTCGTTCTGGGCAACCACCCTGAGCAGAGTGGACCGGGGAGCACGCGTGCGGCAACCGACGCACGTTCGTACGGGTTCCATCTTACACCTGCGTTCCGTCCGTCCTCGCCGCCGCCGGGCGTGGCGCGAGGACGGACAGGGATCAGTCGAGGACGCTGTCCGGCTGGATGTCGATCTTGGCGCCGGTGAGCTTGGCGGCCAGACGCGCGTTCTGACCCTCCTTGCCGATGGCGAGCGACAGCTGGTAGTCCGGCACGAGGGCGCGGACGGCCTTGGTGCTCGCATCGAGCACGAACGAGCTCGTGACCTTCGCGGGCGACAGCGCGTGCGCCACGAACGTCGGCAGGTCGGCGTCGTAGTCGACGATGTCGATCTTCTCCCCCGCCAGCTCGTCGGTGACAGCACGCACACGGCGGCCCATCTCACCGATGCAGGCACCCTTGGCGTTGATCGCCGGGTCGTTCGCCTTGACAGCGATCTTGGTCCGGTGGCCCGCCTCGCGGGCGAGCGCCACGATCTCGACGAGCCCCGCGGCGATCTCCGGCACCTCGAGCGCGAAGAGCTTGCGGACCAGACCCGGGTGCGTGCGCGAGACGGTGATCTGCGGGCCCTTGAGCCCCTTGGCGACGCTGGTCACGTAGACGCGGAGACGAGACCCGTGCGTGTACTCCTCGCCGGGTACCTGCTCCTCGGGCGGGAGGATCGCCTCGACGGAGCCGAGGTCGACGTGGATCATGCGCGGGTTGGGCCCCTGCTGGATCACGCCGGCGACGATGTCGCCCTCCTTGCCCTTGAATTCCCCGAGGACGGCGTCATCGGCGATGTCCCGGAGGCGCTGGCTGATCACCTGCTTGGCGGCGAACGCGGCGATGCGGCCGAAGTCGTCCGGGGTCGTCTCCTCCTCGCCGATGATCGCGCCCTCGTCGTCGCGGACGACCTGGAGGACGGCGACGTGGCCGGTCTTGCGGTCGAGGTGCACGCGGACACCCTCGGGCGTGGCACCGTCGGGCGAGACGTGCTTGGAGTACGCGGTCAGGATCGCCTGCTCGATGATCGCGACGAGCTCGTCGAACGGGATCGCCTTCTCCTTCTCGATCCCTCGCAGCAGACTCAGTTCGATGTCCATGACGGCCTCCCTATTCAGCTCTCGTCGCGCCCGAATGCACGCGCGACATCCGTACAACGATACCGTGTGCCGCACCCCCGGGCCATCCAGTCCTCGCGGGCACAGGCAGTCCCGCGACACCACGCGCTCCGTGTGCGAGAAGCCTGTCTCCGCGCGGACGCCTGTTGCGTCGTGAGAACCCGCGGGGTTCAGGCCTTCGGCGCGGACGGGAGAGCGTTGAGGGCGCCGATGAGGCGGAAGAGGTTGCCCACCTGACGCTGATCCAGGTGCAGGGCGAGGCGCGGGAGGTCGAGCCGGTCGTCGTCGGCGACTTCCGGGGAGCGCGGAGCCGTCCGTTCGATGCGCCCCGAGGACAGAAGCGTCGCGAAGGCGGTGTTGAGCTCCTCGATCTCGGCGTCCGTCGGCTCGGCCTTGAGTCGCAGCACGAGCGTGTCCCCCACCCACCGCAGCGAGTCGTAGTTGCGCCAGAACCCGGTGATCTCGGCGCGGGCCTCCTCGACCGAGTCGGTGATGACGACGCGATCGAAGTCCCCGGGGGAGATCACCCCCATCGGCGCGAGGTGCTCGTCGACGAAGCGCCGCATCCCCTGCCAGAACGATCCGCCCTTCTCGTCGAGCAGCACGATCGGCGTCGGCTCGGCCTTCCCCGTCTGCTGCAGGGTGAGCAGCTCGAACATCTCGTCGAGCGTGCCGAACCCGCCCGGAAGGCAGATGAAGCCGCTCGACTCCTTGATGAGCATGAGCTTGCGGGTGAAGAAGTACTTCATCGCGACGACCTGATCGCTTCCCGCGACGAGACTGTTCGCCTTCTCCTCGAAGGGGAGCCGGATGGAGACGCCGAGCGACAGCGCGGGCCCCGCTCCCTCGGCGGCGGCCTGCATGATCCCGGGGCCGGCGCCCGTGACGACCATCCAGCCGTCGTTCGCGAGCGCCGCGGCGACATCGCGCGCCTGCAGGTACAGCGGGTCGTCGTGCAGGGTGCGTGCGGACCCGAACACCGTCACCTTCGGCACCCCGCGGAACGGGGCGAAGAGGCGGAACGCATCCCGCATCTCGGCCAGGGCGGCGGAGGCGATCTTGAGGTCGAGGCGGTCGGTGTCGTCCTCACCGAGGAGCAGCGCCGTGCGGAGCATCCGCATCACGAGCCGACGGTCCGAGGACACCCCCGCTTCGTCCAGCACATGGTTGATCTCGTCGCTCAGAGCGGCCGGCAGCGGTTCCTCGGTCATGCCCCCAGCGTCCCACGCGGCCTCCCGCCGACGGGACGCAACGCCGAGGATCCGTACCCCCGCGCTCCACAGCACGGGCGGGACGCGGTGTCAACGCCCGTGCCCTCGGTCGGCGGTGGCGCCACGATGGCGACATGACAGAGATCACCGGGCCCGAGGCCCTCGCCCGCATCAAGGAACTCGTTGAGGACATCGACTTCACCATGCTCACCACCACCGACCCGGACGGGAACCTCGTCAGCCGCCCGATGTCGACCAGGCAGATGGACGACTCCGGTGCCATCTGGTTCTTCACCGCGGAGGACACGGAGAAGGTCGAGGAGGCGCGCCGCCACCATGATGTCGGTCTCGCGTACTGCGACGCCAAGGGCATGCGCTATGTGTCCGTCGCCGGCACCGCCGAGATCGTCCACGATCGCGCGAAGATGGAGGAGCTCTACTCCCCCTCCCTCGACATCTGGTTCGAGGACGGGCTGGAGACCCCCGGCATCGCCCTGCTCGCGGTCACCCCGGTCGTCGCCGAGTTCTGGGAGCCGGCGAAGGGCAAGGTCGCGATGGCCGCCGGGGCGCTCAAGGCGCTGGTGACCCGAGACACCCCGGACGACGACATCATGAACCACGGCCGCGTCACTTGCTGAGCGACCGGGAGCGCCGGTTCAGCGCGTGGCGGAGAGCCGCTCCACGGCCTCGGCGACCGAGACCGCCTCGCGCTCCCCCGTGCGACGGTCCCAGAACTCGACCTGGCCGTCGGCGGCACCGCGACCGACGATCACGATCTTCGGGACCCCGACGAGCTCGGCGTCGCCGAACTTGACCCCCGGTGACACCTTCGGACGGTCGTCGTACAGCACGTCGAGCCCTGCGGCCTCGAGCTGAGCCGAGAGGTCTTCCGCGACGTCGAAGGCGACCTGGTCGCGACCGGCGGCGACGACCTGCACGTCGAACGGCGCGACCGAGGCCGGCCAGATCAGGCCCTTGTCGTCGTTGTTCAGCTCCGCGATGATCGCCAGGATCCGCGTGACGCCGATGCCGTACGACCCCATGGTGACCGTGACGAGCTTGCCGTTCTCGTTGAGGACCTTGAGGCCGAGCGCCTCCGCGTACTTCCGCCCGAGCTGGAAGACGTGACCGATCTCCATGCCGCGGGCGAGCTCGACCGGACCGGAGCCGTCGGGCGCCGGGTCGCCGGCACGCACGTTCGCGATCTCCACGATGCCGTCCGCCTCGAAGTCGCGCCCGGCGACGACCGAGTGCGCGTGCTTCTGGTCGATGTTCGCGCCGGTGACCCAGCTCGTGCCCTCGCTCACGCGGGGGTCGACGAGGTAGCGGATGCCCGTGGCGGACTCCTCGCCCAGCACGGCACCCGTGGGCGACCACGGACCGATGTAGCCCTTCACCAGCAGCGGGTTGTTCTCGAAGTCGTCCGCGGTGGCGGTCTCGACCTCCGCCGGGGCGAACGCCACCTCAGCGCGCTTCTCGTCCACCTCGCGGTCGCCGGGGATGCCGACGATCACGAGCTCACGGGTGCCGTCGAGGTGCTTCAGGGCGAGGACGACGTTCTTGAGCGTGTCGGCCGCGGTGTACCCGCCGTCGAGCTCACGGTTGCAGTGCGCCACGAGCGTCTCGATGGTCGGGGTGTCGGGCGAGTCGAAGATCACGGGGGCGCCGTCGGCGTCGAACGGGACCGGAGCCGGGACGGGCGTGCTGAAGGCCTCGACGTTGGCCGCGTAGCCGCCGGCGCTGCGGACGAACGTGTCCTCGCCCACGGGGGTCGGGTGCAGGAACTCCTCGCTGCGCGAACCGCCCATGGCCCCCGCGTCGGCCTGCACGATCGCGTACTCGAGGCCCAGCCGCTGGAAGATGCGCTCGTACGCGTCCCGCTGCGCCTGGTAGCTCGCGTCCAGCCCCTCGTCGGAGGAGTCGAAGGAGTAGGCGTCCTTCATCGTGAACTCGCGGCCGCGGAGGAGCCCGGCGCGGGGCCGGGCCTCGTCGCGATACTTGTCCTGGATCTGGAAGATCGTCAGCGGCAGGTCCTTGTACGACGAGTACAGGTCCTTCACGAGCAGCGTGAACGCCTCCTCGTGCGTCGGCGCCAGCAGGTAGTCCCCACCCTTGCGGTCCTGGAGGCGGAACAGCAGATCGCCGTACTCGTCCCAGCGGCCGGTGGCCTCGTACGCCTCGCGCGGCATCAACGCGGGGAAGTGCACCTCCTGGGCACCCGCGGCGGCCATCTCCTCGCGGATGACGGTCTCGATCTTCGCCTTGACGCGCAGACCCAGCGGCAGCCACGCGAAGATGCCCGCCGCCTGCGGTCGGATGTACCCGGCGCGGATCAGCAGCTTGTGACTGGCGACCTCGGCACCGGCAGGATCTTCGCGGAGCGTACGGAGGAAGAAGTTCGAAAGACGAGTGACCACGGCTCAAGTGTAGTGAGCCGCGGTCACCCGCCTCGTCGCTCAGTTGAGGGCCGGGAGTCCCTGCGGCACGACACCGCCGCCGTAGAGGCTCTCGGCGAGCTCCTGCAGAGCCGTGAGCGCCACGCGCTGCGGCAGCGGACCGTAGGAGATGCGGGCCACGCCGAGCTTCTCGTACTCGGAGGCGGCGAGCGCGCCGGGGATGCCGATCACGCTGACCTTGCGCTCGCCGATCCCCTCGACGAGCTGACGGGTGACGTTCGCGTCGAGGATGCCGGGGACGAACACCGCGGTGGCACCCGCATCGAGGAACGCACGCCCGCGCTGGATCGCGTCCGCGATGCTCTCCTCCACGGGGCGCGACCCGGCACGCACGAAGGCGTCGGTACGGGCGTTGAGGGCGAACGGGACGCCCTCGGCCTCCGCAGCCTTCACGATGGCCTCGACGACGGCGACCGATTCGTCGAGCGGCTTGAGGCGGTCCTCGACGTTCGCGCCGACGACGCCGGCCGCGATCGCGAGGCGGGTGGTCTCCCCCGCGTCGCCGTACCCGTCGTCCAGGTCGGCGGTGACGGGGACCGACACGGCCGCCGCGATCCGGCCGACCATGTCGATCATGACGTCACGCGGGGTGTCGCCGTCGTCGTAGCCGAACGACGCGGCGATGCCGTGACCGGCGGTGGCGATCGCCTTCGTCTCCGGCAGCGCGGCGACGGCGCGTGCGGAGACGACATCCCACACGTTCACCACACGGAGGATCTCCGGGGCGTCATAGAGTCCGACGAGGGTCTGGGCCTTGGCAGCAGTGGTCATGTCCCCACGCTAGCGGCCGGTGCGGGCACGCGGGCCGGATGCCCCGGATCGGGGCGGCGGTCGACCTAGGCTGGCGGCATGCCCCAGCGCCGCTCGCATGTCGCCCCCTCCGCCGCCCAGACCGACCTCGCCGCGGCGCTCTCGGCGCTCCGGGAGAACCTGGACACACCGACCGCGTTTCCCGCCGACGTGCTCGCCGAGGCGGAGGCGGCCTCGGCGACGACCCCGGATCTCGACCTCACGAACATCCCGTTCGCGACCCTCGACCCGACGGGCGCCCGTGACCTCGACCAGGCCTTCCACCTCGAACGCGACGGCGACGGCTATCGGGTGCGGTACGCCATCGCGGACGTGCCGGGTTTCGTCACCCCCGGTGGTGCCGTGGACGCGGAGGCCCGCCGACGGGGACAGACCCTGTACGCCGCGGACGGCACGATCCCGCTGCATCCGCCGGTGCTGAGCGAGGACCGCGTCTCCCTACTCCCCGATGTCGACCGTCCCGCACTCGTGTGGACGTTCGCGCTGGACGCCGCGGGCACCGTGACCGACTTCCGGCTGGAGCGCGCCCTCATCCGGTCCCGTGCTCAGCTCGACTACGCCTCCACCCAGGAGGCGCTGGACCGGGGCGACGGCGGCCACGCGGCGCTGCTGCCGGAGATCGGTGCCCTCCGCCTCGAGCAGGAGCGCCGCCGCGGGGGCGCCAGCCTCAACGTCCCGGACGAGGAGGTCGTGCGCACCGAGGACGGCTCCTACGCGATCGAGCGTCGTAGCCCGTTGCCCGTCGAGGAGTGGAACGCGCAGCTGTCGCTCATGACCGGGATGGCGGCCGCGGCGCTCATGATCGACGCGGGCGCCGGCATCCTCCGCACGATGCCGGAACCCGACGAGACGGCATTCGCGGCCTTCCGGCACCAGACGGAGGCGCTCGGGCGGCCATGGACCGGCGGCACCTACGGCGAGTACCTCCGCGGCCTCGACCGCTCCGACCCGATGACCCTGCCGGTGCTGGAAGCCGCCGCCTCGCTGTTCCGCGGTGCCGGGTACCTCGTGTTCGACGGGGAGCCGCCCGCCGACGCCGTGCAGGCCGCGATCGGAGCCCCGTACGCGCACGCGACCGCTCCCCTCCGGAGGCTCGTCGACCGCTGGGTCCTCACGATCTGCCTCGCCGTGTCGACGGGACAGCCGGTGCCGGAGTGGGTGCGCTCCTCCCTCGGCGACCTCCCCGCGCTCATGCAGGCCTCGGGCCGACGGGCGTCGCAGCTGGACGCGGACACCGTGAACCGCGTCGAGGCCGCGCTGCTCACACCTCTGGTGGGACAGTCGGTCGAGGCGACGGTCATCGAGCTCCGAGGCGAGCGGGCTGCTGTCCAGATCGCGGAGCCTGCGGTGACGACGACCGCGCCGGTGACCCCCGACACGAAGCCCGGCGATGTGGTGCGGCTGCGCGTCGTGCGCGTGGACATCGCCGCGGGCGAGATCGAGCTCGCCGTCTGACTCCGCCGGGTCAGGCGAGGACGCCGGATCAGGCGCTTACCGGCACCAGAGCCTGTGTCGCCGCGATCGCCTGTGTCCCCGCCGGATACCCTGTCGAGATGGATCAGGCCGAGCGCGTCGAGCGCTTCCTCGTGGAGCGGTATCCGCGCGCACGCACCGCGATCGTCGCCGGGAGCACGGCCCGCGACGAGCGCACGCACACGAGCGACATCGACCTCCTGCTCATCGACGACGACCTCTTCGCCGACGACGCCCAGGCGAGCGAGGCCGCCACCTTCGAGTTCGAGGGCGAGATCTTCGAGGTGTTCGCCTACACGGCGGCAGGGTTCGAGACATGGGCGAACCGCGGCGTCGCACAGCACCGACCTGTCATCGTGCACATGCTCGTGGAGGGCGTGCCTGTGCGCTCCGGGCCTGGGCTCGACGACCTGCGGGCCCGGTGGGGCGCCGTGCTCGCCGCCGGCCCCACAGTGGAAGACCGCGAGTCACGGTTCCGGCGGTACGTGATCACCGATCTCCTCGACGACCTGGGCGACGCGACGGATCCTCTCGAACAGCGCGTGGTCGCAGGCCTGCTGTTCGAGCGCATGGCAGAGCTGATGCTGCTGGCCGACGGGCAGTGGATCGGCTCCGGCAAGTGGCTCCCGCGACGTCTGCGCGCGTGGAGTCCCGAGCGCACGGAGCAGCTCAGCGCTCCATTGCTCGCCGGAGACATCCCGGGGTTCGCGGCGCGGGTCGGCGAGGAACTGGAACTCGCAGGGGGTCGGGTGCAGGCGGGGTTCGAGCGCTGACCACGTCGCGGGAACAGGCAGTCACGCGACAACAGGCGACACCGGCGACTGGCGCCTGTCCTCGCGCGAGCGCCTGAGGCGGGCGACAGCTCAGGCGGCGGGAGTCGCGGTCGTCGTCATCACGAGGAGCTGCGGGTCGGACAGATCCAGGGTCACCGTGATGGCGGCGAATTCCGCGAGGGAACGGACGTGGGTGCCGCCACAGAGGATCACGGCTTCACCCTCGGGGAGGTCGCAGTGCCAGTGCCGCCGGTCGACGATGGTCGGTCCGTCCACCTCGATGCGGCTCGCGGCAGCGGAGGCGACCCACGCGGCGAGCTGCGCGTTGATGCGCTGCTCACGGTCCGTCAGCGTGGCCGCGAATGTCTCGGTGTCGAAGCCCGCGCGGCGCAGGCTCTTGCCGAGCCGGTACTCGTCGACCGCACCGTCCTCGTGGATGCGGCTGGACTGGTTCGCGCGTCCCTCGAAGTCCGGGTTTCCCAGCGCATCCTCCCCCGGGTCCTTGCGCCAGAGGTCGGCGACCGCGAGATCCAGGGCGAGGGAGGCGAGGTGGCACGCGGTGTGACCGCGGCTGAGGCCGGCACGATGTGCCTCGTCGACCGAGAGCACCACGCGAGTCCCCTCTGCGAGCCACGCCGGCGCCGCGTCCTCCAGCCGGTGAGCGACCAGCCAGGTCCAGCCCTCGGTCCCGCGCTTGACAGGAATCGCGCTGCCCACGGCGAACTCGCCGTCGTCCGAGACCGCAGCCATGAGCGCCTCGGTCACGCGGACGGACCCGTCCTCGCCGGTGATCGCGCCGGCATCGCCCGGCTGATCGGGCCAGGTGTGATCGACGGGGTGGAACGGGGTGCCGTCGACGACGATCACCGTCCCGTCCGCGTCGTCCGTCACACGGGTCACGACGGCGTCTCCGCGGAGGCTGCCGTCCGGGAAGGTGACGATCGTGGGCGTGGGCATGGCGCTCCTCGGATCAGGCGGTGACGACCTGGGCGGTACCGAGCGGAGCGTCCGGTCCCATCTCGGCGGCGATGCGGTTCGCCTCCTCGATGAGCGTGGCGACGATGTCGGCCTCCGGGACGGTCTTGATGACCTCGCCCTTGACGAAGATCTGTCCCTTGCCGTTGCCCGATGCGACGCCGAGATCGGCCTCGCGCGCCTCGCCCGGACCGTTCACGACACAGCCCATGACAGCGACGCGCAGCGGCACCGTCATCTCCTTGAGCCCCTCGGTGACGTCTTCCGCGAGCGTGTACACGTCGACCTGCGCCCGACCGCACGAAGGGCACGAGACGATCTCGAGCTTGCGCTCCCGGAGGTTGAGGGACTGGAGGATCTGGTGACCGACCTTGACCTCCTCGGCCGGCGGGGCGGACAGCGACACGCGGATGGTGTCGCCGATGCCCTCCCCCAGCAGGATGCCGAAGGCGGTCGCGCTCTTGATCGTGCCCTGGAAGGCCGGGCCCGCCTCGGTCACGCCGAGGTGCAGCGGCCAGTCGCCCCGCTCGGCGAGCTGACGGTAGGCCTTGACCATGACGACCGGGTCGTTGTGCTTGACCGAGATCTTGAAGTCGTGGAAGTCGTGCTCCTCGAACAGCGACGCCTCCCAGACCGCGCTCTCGACCAGGGCCTCCGGCGTGGCCTTGCCGTACTTCTCGAGCAGGCGACGGTCGAGCGAGCCCGCGTTCACGCCGATGCGGAGCGAGACGCCCGCGTCCTTGGCGGCCTTCGCGATCTCACCGACCTGATCGTCGAACTTGCGAATGTTCCCCGGGTTGACGCGCACGGCCGCGCACCCGGCGTCGATCGCCTGGAAGACGTACTTCGGCTGGAAGTGGATGTCGGCGATGACCGGGATCTGGCTCTTCTTCGCGATGATGTGCAGCACATCGGCGTCGTCCTGCGAGGGAACGGCGACGCGCACGATCTCGCAGCCCGAGGCGGTGAGCTCCGCGATCTGCTGCAGCGTCCCGTTGATGTCGGTCGTCTTCGTCGTCGTCATCGACTGCACGCTGACGGGCGCATCGCCGCCGACGAGCACCTTGCCCACCTTGATCTGGCGGGACTTGCGACGCGGGGCGAGGACTTCGGGGACCTTCGGCATCCCAAGATTCACTGCTGGCACGATCCCAGCCTACGCCGCCAGGATGCAGAAGGGCTGGATGCGGGCGCTTACGCTGAGGACATGGCGGTCATCCTCCTCACCGGCTTCGATCCCTTCGACGGCGCAGCCCGCAATCCCTCGACGGAGGCCGTGGAGACAGTCGCCGCCGGATACGACGGCCCTCACGACCTGGTCGTCGCGACGCTGCCGGTGTCGTTCGCCCGATCGGCCGCGCTCCTGCGGGAGCGGATCGCCCAGCACTCCCCCGACGCGGTCGTGTGCACGGGCCTCGCCGGCGGAAGCGATCGGGTCGCGGTCGAGCGCGTCGGGCTGAACCTGATCGACGCGCGGATCCCCGACAACGACGGCGTGCAACCGGTGGACCAGCACAGCCATCCGGACGGTCCGGCCGCCCGATTCGCCACCCTCCCCGTGAAGCGCCTCGTGCGCCTGCTCGCCGATGCGGGTCTCCCCGCACGCCTCTCGCTCTCCGCGGGCTCGTACGTGTGCAACCACGTGCTGTACACGGCGCTCTCCGCCGTCCCCGCGCACGTGCCCGCCGGCTTCGTCCATCTGCCCTGGTCCCGCAGCACCGCGCCAGCCGGCGCTCCACACCTGGACGACGAGGAGATCGCGCGCGGCGTGCGCCTGCTCGTGAATCACTGCCTCGACGACGAGGAAGCGGGAACCGGCGGCTCTCTCTGGTGACGTCACGCCGCCCGGTCGGCAGGGCGGGGTGTGGTAGTTTCGCCCCAATGATCGCGCACATCACCTGGTGGCCCGCCTCCTAGGCGGTGTGTTCGCGTTCCCTCGAATCCAGACCGCCTCCGGGGCGGTCTTTTCGTTGCGCCGAGCCGGAGCCCTCGCACAGGAGACATCGATGACCCTCTCTCGCCTCGACGAGCTCAGCGCCGATCCCACCGCGTCCTTCGTGCTGATCGCGCGGGACGGCACAGACACCGTGGAGCTGCTCACCGGCGACGTGACCGACGTCGAGCTGCTCGCCGACATCCCGCTGACCGTCGACGGAGAGCCGCGGGAGGTCTTCGCCCTCGTCCCGTATCGACAGGTCCGCGAGCGCGGCTTCGTGGCTCAGGACGACGGCGCCCCGCTGCGCTGTCTCGTCGTGGCGGAGCACCTCCACCTGCCGACCGCCGCCGTGCTCGACGCGCTCCCCTCTTCCCCTGTCCCCCTGCGTGACGAGGGCTTCGACATCGCAGACGAGGAGTACGCCGCGATCGTGGAGACGGTGATCGCCGATGAGATCGGCCGCGGCGAGGGCGCGAACTTCGTCATCCGCCGCGACTTCACCGCGACCGTCGACGCCGATGAGCGCACCGCGGCGCTCACCTGGTTCCGAGCGCTCCTCACTCATGAGCGCGGCGCCTACTGGACGTTCGCGGTCGTCACCCCCGGTCACATCGCGGTGGGCGCGAGCCCCGAGGCGCATGTCGTGGCCCGCGGCGGCGTCGTCACCATGAACCCCATCTCGGGCACCTTCCGGCATCCGGCGGGCGGTGCGACGAAGGAGACGCTCACCGACTTCCTCACGTCGACCAAGGAGACCGAGGAGCTGTTCATGGTCGTCGACGAGGAGCTCAAGATGATGAGCGCCGTCTGCGCCGACGGCGGACGCATCACGGGCCCGCATCTGAAGGAGATGTCGCGGCTGACGCACACGGAGTACATGCTGCGCGGCCGGAGCGGACTGGACCCGCGGGACATCCTCCGCGAGACGATGTTCGCCCCGACCGTGACCGGCTCGCCCATGCAGAACGCCTGTGCCGTGATCCGGCGGCACGAGCGCAAGCCCCGGGGGTACTACTCCGGGGTGGCCGCGCTGTTCACCCCCCACGGCGACGGCGGGCACGACCTCGACGCCCCGATCCTCATCCGCACGGTGTACCTGCAGGACGGCGCGCTGAGCGTGCCCGTCGGCGCCACCCTCGTCCGGCACTCGGACCCGCACGGCGAGGTCTCCGAGACGCACGGCAAGGCCGCGGGCGTGCTGGGAGCCATCGGCGCGATCGACCGGGACCGTGTGGCCGAGGCGCGGAGCGACGCCGACGCCCCCGGTGAGCCCCGGCGTCTCGCGGACGACCCGGACGTCGCCGCGCTCCTCTCCTCGCGCAACGCCCGCCTCGCCGAATTCTGGCTGAACCCGCAGGGCGAGGACTTCACGGGTCCGTTCTCCGGCCGCTCCGCCCTCGTGGTCGACGCCGAGGACCGCTTCACGACGATGCTCGCGCATCAGCTCCGCCATCTCGGGCTCGACGTGACGATCGCCTCCTGGGACACGGTCGACGACGAGGCGGTCGAGACGGCCGATCTCGTCGTCGCCGGCCCCGGCCCCGGCGACCCCCGAGACGACGCGAGCCCGCGCATCGCACGGATGCGGGAGGTGGTGGCGGCCCGCCTGCAGGCGCAGTCGCCGCTGCTCGCGGTGTGCCTGAGCCACCAGATCCTGGCGGACCGGATGGGGATCGCGCTGACGCCCCTCGACGCTCCGCACCAGGGGCTGCAGAAGGCCGTGCCGGTGTTCGGCGAGGATGCCTCGATCGGGTTCTACAACACCTTCACGGCGCGGGTCGACCCGGGAGTGACGACGGTGGGCGCGGCCGAGGTCTCCGCCGATCCGGTGACCGGAGACGTCTACGCGCTGCGCGGCGACGGCTTCGCCTCGGTGCAGGGTCACCTCGAATCGATCCTGTCCCGCGACGGCATCCGCACGCTGGAGCGCCTGGCGGCGCACGCCCTGCGCTGAGCGCGCTCCGGCCGCTCAGCCCAGGAGCTTGACCGGGTTGAACAGGTCGGCCACGAGCAGGAGCGCGCCCATCGCGATCAGCAGCGTCGCGACGACGACGGTCAGCGGCACGAGCTTGGTGGCGTCGACCGGCGTCGGCGGCGGCCGTCGGAAGAGCTTCGCCCACGCCCGCTTGACCCCCTCCCACAGCGCGACGACGATGTGTCCGCCGTCGAGCGGCAGCAGCGGGATGAGGTTGAAGACGAAGAGCGCGACGTTGAGCGAGCCGAGGAGGCCGAGCAGCACGGCGAAGCGGTTCAGCACCGGAGCGTCCGTCGCGGCCACCTCGCCCGCGAGGCGTCCGACGCCGACGACGCTCAGCGGACCGTTCGGATCGCGTTCGCCACCCGTCACCAGCGAGACCCCGACGTCCCACAGCCGCACCGGCAGCGTCACGATCAGCGAGCCGACCCGCGCGACGGTATCCGCCGCCAGCTGCGGGCCGGCGGTCAGCGGCTGCTGCACGTAGCCCATCTGCGCGATCATCCCCGCGTAGCCGACCTCCTTCACGACGGGCTCGCCGTCGTCGTCGAGCACCGGCTGCCCGCTCGCATCCGTGAGGGTGCGCTCCGCGGCGATGGGTGTGAGGGTGAGCGTCCGCTGGGTGCCGTCCCGGCGCACCACGAGGGCGAGGGGCTCGCCCGGTGAGGCCTGGACGATGGCGGTGGCCTCGGCGAAGGTCGACACCGGCTTCCCGTCGATGGACACGAGGACGTCGCCGGGCTGCACATCGGCCGCCGCGGCGGGTGACTCCGGATCGTCGGCCCCGCACTCGGTCGCCGTCGACGATGCGGGGACCACGCACTCGTTCACCGCCGCGACCGTCGTGGTGCCCTGCTGCACACCGATCCCGCTGACGAGGACGGTGAAGATGACCACGGCCAGCAGGAGATTCATGAGCGGTCCACCGAGCATCACGATCACGCGCTTCCACACCGGCAGCTTGTAGAAGACCCGGTCCTCCGCGCCCTCCGCGATCGTCTCGTCGTTGGCCGAGCGCGCGTCCTGGATGAGCGTGCGGAACGCCCCGGACGCCGGCCCGCTGTCCTTCGACGACGGATACATGCCCGACATCGAGATGAACCCGCCGAGGGGCAGCAGCTTGAAGCCGTACTCCGTCTCGCCGATCCGCTTCGACCACAGGCGCGGCCCGAAGCCGATCATGTACTGGCCGACACGCACGCCGAAGAGCTTGGCGGGGACGAGGTGGCCGACCTCGTGCAGACCGATCGAGAGGCCGAGGCCGATCAGCATGAACACGATGCCGCCCAGATAGAGCAGGAATTCCACAGGCCCACGCTACTGCCCGCCGCCTAGGAATCCGCCCGGCTCGCGCAGCGTCGCTAGGCTGGCACGATGACGTCCCGGCAGCTGCGCTTCCTCCGCGCCGCCGCCGTGTCCGCGATCGCCACACTCCTCGCGGCCGTCTCGCACACGCTCGCCGGCGGCGCCGCCCCGCACCCGCTGCTCATCGCCGCCGTCGCCGCGCTCTTCGTGCCCTTCTCCGCCGCCGTGGTCGGCGAGCGGTCGTCGCGCGCGCGGGTCGCGGTGGCCGTGATCCTGGCGCAGGGCGCGTTCCACCTGCTCTTCCAGCTTCTGGGTGCTCCCACCGCCGGAGACGCCCCCGGCCTCGGCGCCCACTCCCACCACCTCGACCTGAGCGCGCTCGGCCCGCTGTCACCGACCCCAGGGCCGGGAGCGCTGATGCTGTCGGCCCACCTCGCAGCCGCCCTGCTGACGACGGTGCTGCTGTGGCATGGCGAGAGCGTGCTGCGTACGATCGCCCGCTGGTTCCTGGCCGCTCTCCGACGCGGGACGGCACCCGCCACCACGCCTCCGGCACCCCCGCGTCCGCTGCGCTCCGCTCTTCTCCCTCCGCTCGACGTCGCGACGACCGCCGTGGTCTCGCGACGCGGTCCTCCGGTGCTCGTCGGCGGCTGAGCCGTCCCTCGATCCGGCCGTCCCCGTTCGACGGCCCTTTCTTCCGGGCTGCGCAGTTCCGGCGCGCCCGCACACGAGCATCTGGAGACCCTATGTCGAACACCACCATCCGTCCCCGTCGTCCGCGCCGCGCCTTCCTCGGAGCCACCGGCATCGTCGGCGGACTCGCCCTCGCCCTCGCCGTGCCCGCGATGGCCGGGGCGCACGTCAGCGTCAGCCCCGACGAGCTCGCCGCGGGCGACCACGGCGTGCTGACCTTCTCGTTCTCGCACGGCTGCGGCACCTCGCCCACCACGGCCCTGCGCATCACCATGCCGGACGGCCTCGCCTCGGTCGCCCCGACGCTCGACGGCGACTGGACGATCCAGGTCGAGCGCGGCGACGACGGTCTCGTGAGCGCCGTCACGTACACCGCCCTCACCCCGGTGCCGACTGACCTGCGCGGTGCCGTGAGCATGTCGGTGGGCCTGGACGAGGACACGCCCGAGTCGCTCGCCTTCCCGGTGGTCCAGCAGTGCGTGGACGGCGCGACCGAGTGGACGCAGCTCGCCGAGAAGGGTGAGGACCCCCACGACCTCGACTCGCCTGCGCCTGTCGTGACGGTCACGGACGGCGCCGCGGACGGTCACGGCTCGAGCGCCGCGCCGCAGCCCGCGACGGCGGACGACGGCGACGACGCGCTGGGCATCGCCCTGGGCGCCGGCGGCCTCCTCGCCGGCGTCGCGGCGCTCGTGGTCGCGGTGCTCGCGTTCCGCCGCCGCGCCTGATCCCCGGTCCGCCGCGCCCGACTCCGGCGCGCGGCGGACCGACCCGCCCGAGCTGACACCGCCGTCGTGAGAACATGGAGACGACATGTCGATGGAACAACAGCCGACCCTGCCCCCCGTGCTCCGCCCGGCGAACCCGCCCCGGCGCGAGCTGTCCGAACTCGCCTCGCTGTTCGCCCGCTCCGTGCGTGGCGACGTGGAGGGCGTCGCTCTCAGTGGCATCACCCTCGCCACGGCCGACCTGCGTCCCGGCGAGGCGTTCGTCGCGATCCGCGGCGTGAACCGCCACGGCGCGGACTTCGCGAAGACCGCCGCCGAGAAGGGAGCCGTCGCGGTCATCACGGACCAGGCGGGTGCCGACATCGCCGCGGACGCCGGTCTCCCGATCCTCATCGTCGACGATCCCCGCGGCGTGCTCGGCGCGCTGAGCGCCTGGGTGTACGGCACGGGCGCGGAGGATCCGCTCCCCCTCCTGTTCGCGACCACCGGAACGAACGGCAAGACGAGCGTCTCCCACCTCCTCGAGGGCATCCTCGACCAGATGGGCGTCGTCACCGGGCTCTCCTCCACCGCCGAACGGCACATCGCGGGTGAGGTCATCGTCTCGCGGCTCACCACCCCCGAGGCCTCCGAGATGCACGCCCTCCTCGCGCTCATGCGCGAGCGCGAGGTCGAGGCCGTCGCGGTCGAGGTCAGCGCCCAGGCCCTGTCCCGGCACCGCGTCGACGGCATCCGATTCGACGTCGCGGGGTTCACCAACCTCAGCCACGACCACCTCGACGACTACGCGGACATGGAGGAGTACTTCGAGGCGAAGCTGCCTCTCTTCCGCCCCGATCGTGCCGTGCGCGGCGTCGTCTGCCTCGACTCCTCCTCCGGCGCCCTGGTCGTCGAACGCTCCGAGATCCCCGTCGTCACCGTCGGGACACCCTCCATCGCGGCCGACGCCGACGCGGCGACGCAGGCCGACTGGGTGGTCGTCATCGACGACGAGCGGACGACCGGCACGACGTTCACGATGACGGGACCGGCCGGCACCCTCACCACGACGGTGCCGGTGATCGGTCCGCACATGGCGGCGAACGCGGCGCTCGCGATCGTCATGCTGCTCGAGGGCGGCTATGCGTGGGATCGCATCGTCGAAGCCCTGCAGCGTGACGGCGGCATCCATGCCTATCTGCCCGGCCGCACCCAGCTCGTCTCGGGCGCGCGAGGACCGGCGGTCTTCGTCGACTTCGGCCACTCGCCCGACGCCTTCGAGAAGACCCTGGCGGCCGTGCGACGGGTGACCCCCGGCAAGGTGCTCATGCTGTTCGGCGCCGACGGAGACCGGGACGCCAGCAAGCGCTTCGACATGGCCCGCACCGCGGTGGAGGGCAGCGACATCCTCGTCGTGACCGATCATCACCCGCGGTTCGAGGACCCGGCGTCGATCCGCGCGACCCTCGTCGAGGGCGCGCGTCGCGCCCGGCCTGACGCCGAGATCCACGAGTACTCCCCGCCGGAGGCCGCGATCGTGGCCGCCGTCGGACTCGTCGGCGACGGCGACGCGATCCTCTGGGCCGGCCCCGGGCACCAGGACTACCGCGACATCCGCGGGGTGCGGACGCCATACTCCGCCCGCGAGCTCTCCCGGCGTGCACTGAAGGCCGCCGGCTGGCCGGTGCCGGAGCCGCGCTGGCCCGTGCCGTACCCGGACGAGGACTGAGCCCGCGTCGCGTCAGGCGGCGGCGATGAGCTGATCGGCCTTCCGCCGCGCCCAGTCCTCCGCCGCTGCGAGCGACTCCACGGTCAGCGCATCCGGCGCGTCGTGCGCGTCCACGACGCGCTGGACGGTGTCGACGATGCCGAGGAACGGCAGGCGTCCCTCGTGGAACGCGTCCACGGCCTGCTCGTTGGCGGCGTTGTAGACCGCGGGGAACGTGCCTCCGACACGTCCGACCGCCTTCGCGAGCGCCACCGCGGGGAAGGCGGCGTCGTCGAGCGGCTCGAACGTCCACGACGTGGCGGTGGTCCAGTCCAACGGCCGACCGACCCCACCCACCCGGTGCGGCCAGTCCAGGCCCAGCGAGATCGGCAGCCGCATGTCCGGCGGAGAGGCCTGGGCGATGGTGGATCCGTCGATGAACTCCACCATGGAGTGCACGACCGACTGCGGGTGCACGACGACGTCGATGTCGTCGTAGGGCACGTCGAACAGCAGGTGCGCCTCGATGACCTCGAGGCCCTTGTTGACCAGCGTGGCGGAGTTCGTGGTGACCGTGCGTCCCATGTTCCACGTCGGGTGCGCGAGCGCATCCTGCGGCGTGACGGCGGTGAGCTCGTCGCGCGACTTCCCGCGGAAGGGCCCGCCTGAGGCCGTGACCACCAGCCGACGGATCTCGTCGTGTGTGCCGGAGCGCAGGGCCTGCGCGAGAGCGGAGTGCTCGGAGTCCACCGGCACGATCTGGCCGGGGGCTGCTGCGGCCAGCACGAGATCGCCGCCGACGATCAGCGACTCCTTGTTCGCCAGGGCGAGCGTCCGCCCCTCCTCCAGCGCAGCCAGCGTCGAGCCCAGACCGATCGAGCCGGTGATGGCGTTCAGCACCACATCGGCTTCGACGTCGCGGACCAGCTGCTCCGCCTCCGCCGCGCCGAGAGCGGTGTGCTCCACCTGGAACTGCGCCGCCTGTTCGGACACCATCGCGGCGTTCGACCCCGCGGCGAGACCGACGAGCTCGAAGCGTCGAGGGTTGGCGCGGATCACATCCAGCGCCTGGGTGCCGATGGAACCGGTGGAGCCGAGGATGATGACGCGACGCATGACGCCAGCCTAGGACACGTGTCTGCGCCGTCCGAGACGGCGGCTACTGCTGCGGCTGGACCGGAGTCGTCGCGAGGATGTCGACGACGAACACGAGGCTCTCGTCCTGCAGCTCGTGGCCCTCGCTCGCGCCGTAGCCGTCGGACGGCGGCATGACGACGAGAACCTGCGAACCGACCTTCTGCCCCTCGAGCGCCTTCTGGAAGCCGGCGACGACCCCCGTGGTCTGGAACTGCGCCGGGGCGGCGTCACGGCTCCAGCTGGAGTCGAACTCCTCGCCGTCGGACCACTTCACGCCGAGGTACTGGACGACCACGAGGTCGCCGGACGCGACCGTCGCACCGTCGCCCTGCTTGAGGACGGAGACCTTCGTCTCGGCCGGCGCGTCGCCGTCCGGGATCGTGACGGTCGGCTTGCCGTCGTCGTCAAGCTCGACCTCGGGCATGCCGGCGGTCGGCTCGACCGGCTCACCCGTCGCGACCTCGGGGAGTCGGTCGACGGCCTCCGCGTAGACGACGATGTTGCTCTGGCCCTCACCGAGCGCGCTGCCGGGGATCGCGAGGACGACGCGGGATCCGACCGGCTCGCACTCCAGCGCGGCGACGAACAGCGACGACTGGTTCGGGTCGAGGAGCACGGGGAGCGTGCCGTCCTCACCACGCGCCGAGGAGTCGACCACGTCGCCGCTGGCGGCATCGACGATCTGGTACTGGACGGAGACGAGGTCGTTCGCCGCGAGGTCGTCCCCGTCGCCCTCGGACACGACGGTCCGCTCGACGTTCGCGAACTCCGCATCGGCGGGAACCGTGATCTTGGCGTCGAGGCCTTCGCCGTCGACCTCGATGGCGTCCGAGGTGTCGCCGGCCTTCGCGTTCACGAGGCACTGGCTCGACCCGGAGGCGTCCGGAGAGGAGGTGCTCTGCGGATCGCCGTTCCCGGAGCAGCCCGCCAGCAGCAGGGTCGCCGCAGCGACGGTGGACAGGACGAGCAGCGGACGGGTGCGCACAGGAAGACCTCACGATCGCGGGCGGGAGCTTCCATCCTGCCTCATCGCCCTTTGCTCGCGCTGGGAAGCGGCGGCGCGAGTCTTCATTCCCACGTCGGCATGGATCCGGGAGTAGCCTGCTCTGATGAGCTCTGAGCAGTCCGTGGACCCCGAAACCCCCTCAGAGGACTCCCCGAAGCCCCGGCACGCCGGCTTCACCTACGCCCTGGGCCGCAGCCTCATCGCCCCGCTCGCCCGGCTCGTCTACCGGCCGCACATCGAAGGACGCGAACACGTCCCCACCACCGGCCCGGTGATCTTCGCCAGCAACCACCTGTCGTTCATCGACTCCATCGCCATCCCCGTGGCGGCCCCGCGTCCCGTGCATTTCCTCGCCAAGTCGAGCTACTTCGAGGGCACCGGCCTGAAGGGCTGGGCCTCCAAGACGTTCTTCGAGTCGATCGGTGCGATCCCGGTCCGCCGCGGCGCCGGCCAGGCGGCTCTCGACGCCCTCGACCTGCAGCGTCAGCTCCTCGACGAGGGCCTCGCCGTCGCGCTGTACCCCGAGGGCACCCGCTCCACCGACGGCCGGCTGTACAAGGGCCGCACGGGCGTGGCGTTCCTCGCCCTGCAGACAGGCGCCCCTGTCGTTCCTGTGGGACTCATCGGCACCGACAAGGTCATGCCGGTAGGAGCCACGATGCCCACGCTCTCCGAGCGGATCACCGTGCGCTTCGGGGAGCCCCTGGATCTGTCCCCGCACGGACCGGCCACGAGCGGCCGCGCACGCCGACTCGCGACCGACGAGATCATGGCCGCGATCCACGCCCTCTCCGGACAGGAGCTCGCGGGCACCTACAACGAGGCGCCCGCACAGAACACGATCGAGAAGATCAAGCAGGCGCTCCCGCACGAGCGCCGCTGAACGGTTCGCTCAGCCGGCGGCCGTCACCGTCGCCTCGTGCCGGACGGGGAAGTTGACCGAGTTGGCGATGAAGCACCACTCGTTCGCCTGGGCGTGCGCCCGCTCGGCCGCCTCGATCATCGACGCCTCGGCGACGACGACCTCCGGCCGCAGCAGCACCTCGGCGAAGGACCCGCCGCCTGCGCCGTTCTCGCGCATCACGCCGCTCGCGGTGTCGCGGTAGGACACGACCACGACGCCGGCCGTCACGCACGCATGCAGATAGGACAGCAGGTGGCACTCGGAGAGGGAAGCCAGCAGGAGGTCCTCCGGGTTCCAGCGCGACGGATCGCCACGGAAGGGCTTATCGGACGACGCGAGCAGTTCCGGCTTCCCCTCGACCTCGATCGTGACATCACGGCGGTAGTCGCGATAGCCGCTCGTGCCGGTTCCGGTGTTGCCCGTCCAGGTGGAGGTGAGGGCGTACCGGTGCTCGCCGAGGGGCCGCGGAGTCGTCTGCTCTGGCATGATCCCAGTCTGTCAGGCGGCGCCGACACCCGGGCTCCGTCCTCGACGGAGGCGAGCCGCACCCGCCGGTAGAGTTGTCGGGTGCTGGAGACTCTCACCGTTCAGGATTCCGTCGAACTCGCCGTCGTGGAGCGGAGCGGCTTCATCGAGTCGCGTCACGCCGGGGCGGCCGTGGTGCTCTCCCCCGAAGGCGAGGTGGTCGCGCGGCACGGCAACACGGAGGCGCTGATCCTCCCGCGTTCCAGCCTCAAGCCGGTGCAGGCGGTCGCCTGTCTCACGGCGGGCGCCGTGCTCGAGGGCGAGCAGTTGGCTCTGTCCACAGCCAGCCATTCCGGAACCGACCGGCACGCCGAGCTCGTGCGCGAGATGCTCACCGCCGGCGGCCTCAACGAGGACGACCTCGCGTGTCCCCCGGCGTGGCCGAGCGACTCCGCGACCCGCGACGAGATGGTGCGCGAGCACGGCCAGGAGGCGCGCGTCCGGATGAACTGCTCCGGCAAGCACGCCGCCATGCTCCGCGCCTGCATCGCGACCGGTTGGCCGACCGACGGCTATCTCGACCCGGCGCACCCGCTCCAGGCCCACATCCGCGACGTCGTCGAGCGGCTGACCGGCGAGAAGATGGCCCACACCGCGATCGACGGCTGCGGCGCCCCGGTGTACGCCCTCACCCTCACGGGCCTGGCCCGCGCGATTCATCGCATCGGAACCGCTTCCGAGCGCTCCCCCTTCGCCCTGCACCGCGTGGCCGGTTCGCTGGTGAAGGCGGTTCGCGAGAACCCCTGGACCATCGACGGCCCCGGGCGCCCCGACACCATCGCGATCGAACGCCTCGGCGTCTTCGCCAAGGGCGGCGCGGAGGGCGTCATGGTGATGGTGGCTCCGAACGGGACGACGGTCGCGCTCAAGATGCTGGACGGCGGCGCTCGCGCGTCGACCATCGTCGCCGCGACTCTGCTGGCTCGCGCGGGCGGGCTCCGTGACGCTGAGGTGGCTGCCTTGAGTGATGCCCTGCCGCTCACGGTGCACGGAGGCGGAGCGAGCGTCGGCACCATCCGTCCGGGCGCAGGGATCTGACCAGACCGCCTCGAACGCTGCCGCGGCCGACGGAGGGGTCACCGACGCCCCAGCGCCGGAAGGACAACCCGTCGTGGCGGGCGGTCCCCGATCACGGACCAGGCGCGCCCGGCGTCCGGCCGCGCGTAGGGCGGCAGAGCTCGGACGCCGACGAGCTGACGGAGCTCGCTCGGCCGCTCGGCGCGGATGAGCACTTCCCCGCGCGAGCGCACCTGCTGCCATAAGGCCACGTGACGCTGCCAGGTCTCCGCATCCGCCACCAGCACGAGTGGCTTCCCTGTCCCGCATACCTCCGGACCCACCCCACGCACGTCCCACTCCGGGTGTGCCGTCTTCAGCGCAGCGACGACGGCCGGCGCGCCGGGGGTGACCAACGCTGCCATCTCCGTCTGCGGCACCCACGCGGCGGTGCTTCGCCCCGGCACGCCGCTGCGGCGGAGCGCGCCGGAGGCCTCCACCCAGGCGAACTGCATCTCTCGATCGCCGAGCATGGCCCGCCCCGCCGGACGGTCGCGCCGGAAGTGCGCCACCTCACCGCCCGCCGCGATATGCTCCACGCGTGTCGGCATCCGCAGGAGAGCGCGCCGCGGAAGCGCCTCCAGCACCCGTGCCAGCGGACCCGTCATCCGGCCTGCCGTGAGCACCCAGGTGGTGCCGGTCGCTGAGCGCACCAGCTGCTCCCAACGCTGGACGAACTCGTGGCCGACCTCGAGCGGGAGGACCGCGTGGAGCTGGTCGAGATCGTCGGCGAGGAGGAGGTCGGGTGGTGCCACCTCGCCCTCGGCCCACGCGGCGAGCAGGTCCACCGCCGCCTCGGGGTCGTCGGGGAACCATGTGCTGTCCGGATGCTGCGCCGCGATCACCCGCAAGACCGTCGTCCTTCCCGTTCCCGGGGCGCCCAGGACGACCAGGCCACGTTCACGGCCAGGGCGCAGGAGTTCGAGCGGCTGCTTCTGGTGCTCGGGGTCGTCGGCACGCCCGAGCACGACTCGGGAGTCGGCGCCGGACAGCCCCGCGGACCCTGCGTGCTCGATCAGCGTGGGGAGCGGCAGGCGTACCGGGAGAGCAGGCTGCCAGGGCGGTGGGCATGCCTGCGCTCCGGCCCATCGCTTCCCGATGCCTCGGATGACGTCGTCGTCGGTGAGGGCGATGCGCACTGCCAGCGGCGCGTCGTCCTGCGGACGTCGTAGCAGCGCGCGACCTCGGCCGTCCGGTCCGCCGGGAAGCTCGGCCGCGCCGGAGGTGCCGAGCATGGCCCTGCTGTCGGCGGCTTCGGCGACGCGCAGACTCAACCGCAGCGGACAGTTCGTGGCGAGGGCATCGCGGATGACCCCGGCGGCACGCTGAGTGCCGAGGACCAGGTGCATCCCCAGGGCTCTGCCCCGCGCCGCGACGTCGGTGAACACCGCGGCCAGCTCCGCATGCTCCTGCAGCAGCGCGGCGAACTCGTCGACGACGATCAGGAGCCGCGGAAGATCGGTCTCCTGCACGTCGCGCGCCCGCGCCGCAGCGAGCGCGCTCTCGCGGCGACGCATCTCCGCGGCTAGGCTCGCGACGCCACGCCGTGCCTCCGTCTCGTCGAGGTCCGTGAGAACGCCGACGACCTGCGGCAGGTCCCGCAGGCGCTCGAAGGCGGTTCCCCCTTTGAAATCCGCAAGGAGGAAGTTCACCCGGTCCGGGCCGCACCCGGCGCAGATAGCCGCGACCCAGGTGACGAGGAGTTCACTCTTCCCCGTGCCCGTCATCCCCGTGACGATCGCGTGCGGACCGTCGTCGACGATGTCGGCGGTCATCGGCTCACCGTGCGCTCCGCGACCGAGGGCGACGAGGAGACCCGTGCCCATCGGCGGTTGCGGCAGCTCTCGCAGCACCACCACTGACGCCTCCGCCCGAGCCGCGTCCGCCTGCCCGCCGCACAGCTCCGCGACCGCCTCCGCCTGCGCGGACGACAGGAACTCGACGTCGAGCTCGACGACGCCGTCCGGGGTGCGCAGCACCGCCGCACCGGGTTCCTCGATGTCGAGCACGGTCGTGATCCCCTCCGGCACGTCGCTGCCGGCCGGCAGGACCCAGATCACCGCGTCAGCACTCGGCTCCGAGGATGCCTCGGCAGCGAGAGCGAGGCGGAACCCACCGCGTCGCGCCCGCTGCACGTGCGGAAACGCCGCCGCGGCCGGCTCGCCCACGTCGGGGCCGACGACGAGAGAGAGCACACTTGGCGAGAAGCGCAGGCAGAGCTGGACGACGAAGCCGCGTGCCGCGGCCTGTACGAGAGGAATGGGCCCGCGAAGACACACCCCTCGTCCGAGGGGGACGACCTGAGGCACGTCATCCAGCACGCCGCATCGACGGCGGAAGTCGTCGGCGCGTTCGTCGTCTCCGCCCTCGCAGCGCACGGTGCTGACCCGGGACCCGCGTCCCACGACGAGCGAGGTGTCTTCGCCCGGCGGCCGCGCATCGCGCAGCGGGCGATCCCGCACACAGGAGGCGGCATCCGGATGGCGTCGTTCCTCCTGCGCCCGCTCGCGTGCATGGCGACGCTGCAGTTCCGCCTCGAGCTCGCTCCAAGCGGCGCTCACCCGGTCGGCATCGAGCCGTCGCTCCCGCCGTCGACCGCGGGCCGAGTCGACGAGAGAGGCTCCCAGCATCAGCGGCCCCAGTGCTGCGAACCACAGTGCATGCACGGCGCCGGTCGTGCCCCAGAGAGCCAGGCTCACGCCCACCGGGAGGATGGCGGCGACGAGGGGAAGCGCGCGGCGCCGGGCGGGCGGTATCGCGGACGGGAGGAGCAGAGGCGAGGAGTCCATGACTCCAGTGGAGCTCATCCTTCGGGCGGCTACGGCCCTTCCACAGGGCGCGGAGCGCTACTCCCCCGACTCCGCTGATGGGGAGGAGGAGTCGTCGGGGTCGTCGACCTGCAGGACGATCACCGTGACGTTGTCACGGCCGCCGTTGTCGAGTGCCGCGGCGAGCATCGCATCGACGCTCTCGGCCGGGTCGGCGTGGGCCCGGAGGAAGTGCTGGATGCCATAGTCCGTGAGCTCTTTCGTGAGACCGTCGGAGCAGATGACGAACCGGTCTCCCGGGCGCACGTCGATGGTGATGTAGTCCGGCGCCGTGAGCTCACTCGCGCCCACTGCACGGGTGATCACATTGCTGTAGGGGTGTCCCTCGGCCTCTTCCGGGCTGAGCTTGCCGGCGGCGATGAGCTCCTGCACGACGGAGTGATCGGTCGTGACCTGCAGGAGCCGATCGTCGCGCAGGAGATAGACGCGGGAATCGCCGATGTTCAACGCCACCCAGTGAGGTTCGCCGTCGTGCTCTTCCAGGTACACACCGGTGAGCGTGGTGCCCGTGCCCTCATCGGTGGTGTCGGGGTGCCCGGCGATGTCGTCCACGGCGAGAGCGAGCGCCTTCTCGATCGAGGACGGAGAGACCTCGTCGGCGTCCACCACCGCGCGCAGTCGGGTGACCGTGCTCTGGCTGGCGATCTCGCCACCGGCGTGGCCGCCCATGCCGTCCGCGACGATGAACAGCGGGTACTCGGCGAGCAGAGCATCCTGATTGGTCTCTCGGCGCCGCCCCTGGTCGGTCACCCCGGCCCAGGACAGCAGCAACGGACGATGCGCAACCGTGACGGTGTGCGTCTTGGTCTCAGCCACGAACTGCCTCCGATGGACCTGCGGCGAATGGGGCGGGCGCAGGATACTCACACATCGTAATGGAACTCGCTCTCCTGGTCCGCACCGGGGTCGCGGTGATCGGGGCGCGGAGCGAAGGGCGGAGCGTGAACGACCCTCCGGTGCGACGAGTTCATGCCTCCACGTTAGCGGCATGCCGGGACGCGCCGGGACCACGGACGCGAAGAACCCCCGGTCCGGAGACCAGGGGTTCTTCTTCTGTCGTCACGCAGGCGGCTGCGTGGGGTCGTTCGGCGTGGTCGGCGGAGCCGGAGGAGCCGCGGGCGGAGCCGCGGGCGGAGCCGGAGGCGTCGTGGGCGGAGCTGCGGGAGGTGCCGGAGGAGTGGTCGGCGGCACCGGAGGGACCGGCGCGCCCGTCGCCGGGGCGGCGGGAGCAGCCGGCGGCGCATAGCCGGGCGCAGCGGGCGGCGTGAACGCCTGTGTGGGCGGTGCATACCCCTGCGGCGGAGTGCCGTACCCCTGCGGAGCGCCGTAGCCCTGCTGCGGCGCGACCGCTGCCGGCTGGACGGGAACCCCGTCCCAGACCGTGCGGTCGCCGAGGAAAGCGTTGCCCGCCCAGGAAGCCGGCTGGATGTTGGGGTTCCAGCGCGACTTGTCGAAGGCGTTGATGCCGAGCCACACGATGGAGAGGAAGACGTAGAGGACCACCCAGACGGCGTCCTTCTGGAGCTTGAGGCCCACGCGCCACGCCGCGATGACCGAGAGCACCCCGAGGGCGAGCGAGAAGAGGAAGCCGATGCCGATCCAGCTCAGCAGGGCGGCACCCGCGATGCCGTAGAGGACGAGCCACGGGCTCAGATCGCCGAGCTTGAAGAAGATCATGGAGTTGTAGACCGGCACCCAGGCGCGCCAGTTCCCCTGCACCCCGGCCTTCTGGAAGATCTTCATGTAGAAGAGCGACACCAGGACGTATCCGGCGACCGCGATCAGCAGAATGACGAAGAAGTAGGCGAAGAGCAGGCCGAGATAGCCCGCTCCGTAGTCGTCGTAACCCATGAGGCTCACATTCTCTGGTCAGGGGAGACGGCTTTCGTCCCCCACCACGAGACTCCCCGCCTCGCATTGGACATGGTAGCGGTGCACCCAGGGGGCGGCAACGACCGCCGGAGGCGATTCGCCGGGCTCGAGTGACCGTCAGTCGGCGACGACCAGCTCGACCTCGCCGCCCACCGCACCGTTCCGGAGCACGAAGTCATGCGCCTGGGCCCACCGCTGCAGGGCGCGGAGCGAGCCCAGCCGCGGACGATCCTCCGCCAGCGCGCGCACGAGCAGCCCCTTGCTCTTCTTGTTGAAGTGGTTCAGGGCTCTCCCTTGCGCCGTGACGACCCGCACATACGCCGACGACACCGCGTCAGGCACGGGACCGAGCGCCGCGTACGCCTCGCTGCGCAGATCGAGGACGAACGCGGGGGCGTCGGCCGCGATCGCCGCCGTCGTCGGCTCGGCCCAGTGACGGCGGAGCGGCGCCATCCCGGGCAACGCCGTGCCGGCCGCGAGGCGATACGTCGGAATCGCGTCCAGAGCGGCGACGGGGCCGAACGGGGCGCTGTGGATCCACACATGGGCATCCAGCCAACGGCGGGAGGCAGCCGACAGCGACGCCGCGTCGAGGGCGTCGAACAGCACCCCGGTGTAGCGGTCCACCGCGGGCATCGTGGCCGAGGTCCGCAGGGCCCGGTTGTGCGCGACGTCTCCCCGCTGCCGCTCGCTGAGCTTGAGCACCCGCCGGGCGGCGTCCTCGTCGTCCGCGAGAGCGACGAGGGCATCGATCACGGCATCCCGTTGCGGAGCGAGATCGGGAAGCGCGAGCACCGACACGTCCAGGGGGCCGCCGTCACCGCCCTCGCGCTTGGTCTCGGACGGCGGGAGCAGGATCTTCATGGGACCTCGGGGAAAAGAGACGCGTCCGCCTCGGCACCCGGGCGGGTGTCGAGGCGGACGCGATGTACAGGACTGTCAGGAGATGAGTGCCGCGTTGCCGGCCACGATCGTCAGGACGTCGCCCTCCATCGAGAGGAATCCGTCCTGCGCGTTCGCCAGCACCTTGGCGCCATCCGTCTGGGTGATCCGGACCTGGCCCTCGGCGAGGATGGCCAGCACCGGCTCGTGACCGGACATGAAGCCGATCTCGCCCTCGACGGTCTTGGCGACCACGAGGCTCGCCTCTCCCGTCCAGACCTCCGCGTCGGCGGAGACGAGGCTGACGTGCAGCGCCATGGTCAGGCGTTCTCCTTCTGGATCTGCGCCCAGCGCTCCTCCACGTCGGAGATGCCACCGACGTTGAAGAAGGCCTGCTCGGCGACGTGGTCGAAGTCACCGCGGGTGATCGCATCGAACGACTCGATGGTCTCCTTCAGCGGCACGGTCGAACCCTCGACGCCCGTGAACTTCTTCGCCATGTAGGTGTTCTGCGAGAGGAACTGCTGGATGCGGCGTGCACGCGACACGACGATCTTGTCTTCCTCGGAGAGCTCGTCGACACCGAGGATGGCGATGATCTCCTGCAGCTCCTTGTTCTTCTGGAGGATCTGCTTGACCGTGGTGGCCACGCGGTAGTGGTCCTCGCCCAAGTAGCGGGGATCCATGATGCGCGACGTCGAGGTCAGCGGGTCGATGGCCGGGTACAGACCCTTCGACGCGATCTCACGCGAGAGCTCGGTCGTCGCGTCGAGGTGCGCGAAGGTGGTGGCCGGAGCCGGGTCGGTGTAGTCATCGGCCGGCACGTAGATCGCCTGCAGCGAGGTGATCGAGTGACCACGCGTCGAGGTGATGCGCTCCTGGAGGAGGCCCATCTCGTCGGCGAGATTCGGCTGGTAGCCCACGGCGGAAGGCATGCGGCCCAGCAGCGTGGAGACCTCGGAACCGGCCTGCGTGAAGCGGAAGATGTTGTCGATGAAGAGCAGCACGTCCTGCTTCTGCACGTCACGGAAGTACTCCGCCATCGTCAGAGCCGACAGGGCGACGCGCAGACGCGTCCCCGGCGGCTCGTCCATCTGACCGAAGACGAGGGCGGTCTTGTCGAAGACGCCCGCCTCCTCCATCTCGTGGATGAGGTCGTTGCCCTCACGGGTGCGCTCACCGACACCGGCGAACACCGACACACCACCGTGGTCCTGCGCGACGCGCTGGATCATCTCCTGGATGAGGACGGTCTTGCCGACACCGGCACCACCGAAGAGACCGATCTTTCCACCCTGCACGTACGGGGTGAGGAGGTCGATCGACTTGATGCCCGTCTCGAACATCGTGGTCTTCGACTCGAGCTGGTCGAAGTTCGGGGCCTTGCGGTGGATGGGCCAGCGCTCCGTGACCTCGATGGTCTCACCGGGCTCGCCGTTGAGGACCTCGCCGATCACGTTGAAGACCTTGCCCTTGGTGATGTCACCGACGGGGACCGAGATGGCCTCACCGGTGTCACGCACCTCCTGACCGCGGACGATGCCGTCGGTCGGCTTCAGGGCGATGGCGCGGACCAGGTCGTCGCCGAGGTGCTGCGCGACCTCGAGCGTGATCTCGGTGGACTCCTCGCCGATCGTGATCGTCGTCTTCAGCGCGTTGTAGATGTCGGGGATCGAGTCGTGCGGGAACTCGATGTCGACAACCGGACCGTTGACGCGGGCGACGCGCCCGACGACCGCGGTCGCCGGCTGCTCAGCCGTGGCGGTGGTGGTCATTTCTTCGTCTCTTTCCTGAGGGTCTGTCAGCTCGATGCGAGAGCGTCGGCGCCACCGACGATCTCGGCGATCTGCTGGGTGATCTCGGCCTGACGCGCGTTGTTGCGCAGGCGGGTGTAGTCGGTGATGAGCTTGTCGGCGTTGTCGCTGGCCGACTTCATCGCCTTCTGCGTCGCGGCCTGCTTGGCGGCGGACGACTGCAGGAGGGCGTTGAAGACGCGGCTCTGGATGTACACCGGCAGGATCGCGTCGAGCACCGTCTCGGCGTCGGGCTCGAACTCGTACAGTGGGTAGACGGTGCTGCCCGCCTCCGAGTCGTCGGCCTCCGCGATCTCCAGCGGCAGCAGGCGCACGGACTCCGGCGACTGCGTCATCATGCTGACGAAGCGGTTGTACACGAGATGGATCTCGTCGACGCCGCCGTCCTCTCCCCCACGGTTGAAGGCCTCGAGAAGCGTCTGCGAGATCTCCTCTGCCGTGTGGAACGAGGGGGTGTCGGTGTCGCCGGTCCACTCTGCAGCGGCCTCGATACGACGGAACTGGAAGTACCCGACGGCCTTGCGGCCCACGAGGTAGAACACCGGCTCCTTGCCCTGCTCGCGCAGGAGCTCCGCCACCTCGAGACCCTCACGGAGGATCTGCGAGTTGAAGGCTCCGGCGAGACCGCGGTCCGACGAGAAGATCACGACCGCGGAACGGCGGATCGTCTCGGGCTCGCGGGTGAGCGGGTGGTCGACGTTCGAGTGCGTCGCGACGGCGGACACGGCCCTCGTCACGGCCCGCGCGAAGGGGGTGGACGCCTTGACGCGTGCCATCGCCTTCTGGATGCGCGAAGCCGCGATGAGTTCCATCGCCTTCGTGATCTTCTTGGTCGTCTGAGCAGAAGAGATCTTCTGCTTGTAGACCCTGAGTTGAGCGCCCATGAATCAGTACCTCACGCGATTACGCGCGACGACCCTTGACGATCTTCTCCTGGTTGACGTCCTCGGCCTCGGCCGCAGCGTGCTCCTCGTGACCAGGGGCGCCGATGGCGTGGCCCTTGCCGCCCTGGAACTCCAGGAGGAAGTTGTCGGTCTGCTTGTCGAGCTCGGCGACGGTCGCGTCGTCCAGCACGTTCGTCTCCCGCAGCGTGTCGAGCACCTTGGTGTTGCGACGCAGGTAGTCGAGCAGCTCGCGCTCGAAGCGCAGCACGTCCTCGACCTCGATCGAGTCGAGCTTGCCGTTGGTGCCGGCCCAGATCGAGACGACCTGCTCCTCCACCGGGTACGGCGAGTACTGCGGCTGCTTGAGCAGCTCGGTCAGACGGGCACCGCGCGAGAGCTGACGGCGCGACGCGGCGTCGAGGTCCGACGCGAACATCGCGAACGCCTCGAGCGAGCGGTACTGCGCCAGCTCCAGCTTCAACGTTCCGGAGACCTTCTTGATCGACTTCACCTGGGCGTCACCGCCGACACGCGACACCGAGATGCCCACGTCGACCGCAGGACGCTGGTTGGCGTTGAAGAGGTCGGACTGCAGGAAGATCTGGCCGTCGGTGATCGAGATCACGTTGGTCGGGATGTATGCCGAGACGTCGTTCGCCTTGGTCTCGATGATGGGGAGACCCGTCATCGAGCCGGCGCCGAGCTCGTCGGACAGCTTCGCGCACCGCTCGAGCAGACGCGAGTGCAGGTAGAAGACGTCACCCGGGTAGGCCTCGCGGCCCGGCGGGCGGCGGAGCAGCAGTGAGACGGCACGGTAGGCCTCGGCCTGCTTCGACAGGTCGTCGAAGATGATCAGGACGTGCTTGCCGCCGTACATCCAGTGCTGGCCGATCGCCGATCCGGTGTACGGAGCGAGGTACTTGAAGCCGGCGGGGTCGGACGCCGGAGCCGCCACGATGGTGGTGTACTCCAGAGCGCCGGCCTCCTCGAGCGCGCCCTTCACCGAAGCGATGGTCGAGCCCTTCTGACCGATGGCGACGTAGATGCAGCGGACCTGCTTGTTGACGTCGCCGGACTCCCAGTTGGCCTTCTGGTTGATGATCGTGTCGATCGCGATGGCCGTCTTGCCGGTCTGGCGGTCGCCGATGATGAGCTGGCGCTGGCCGCGACCGACCGGGATCATCGCGTCGATGGCCTTGATGCCGGTCTGCATGGGCTCGTGGACCGACTTGCGCTGCATGACGCCGGGGGCCTGGAGCTCGAGCTCGCGGACACCCTCGGTCGCGATCGCGCCGAGGCCGTCGATCGGGTTGCCGAGCGGGTCGACCACGCGGCCGAGGTAGCCGTCACCGACCGGGACGGAGAGGACCTCACCCGTGCGGGTGACTTCCTGACCGGCCTCGATGCCGGTGAAGTCGCCGAGGACGACGACGCCGATCTCGTGCTCGTCGAGGTTCAGCGCGAGACCCTTGGTGCCGTCGGCGAAGGTCACGAGCTCGTTCGCCATGACGCCGGGAAGTCCCTCGACGTGAGCGATGCCGTCGGCGGCGTCGATGACGGTGCCGACCTCGGTCGCCGCGGCCCCGGTGGGCTCGTACGCGGCGGCGAAATCCTTCAGCGCGTCACGGATGACGTCGGGGCTGATCGATAGTTCTGCCATTGTCTTCCCTTTGTATCTGGGTGCGCGGTTCCCCGCGCGAAGTCGTGTTAGCCCGCGAGCTTCTGGCGAAGGTCGGCGAGTCGTGCGGAGATGCTGCCGTCGATGACGTCATCGGCGATCTGCACACGCAGGCCTCCGACGACGCTGGGGTCGATGACGACGTTGAGGGACACCTGGCCGCCGTATCGCTGCGAGAGCGTCTGGCCGAGTCGCGTGCGCTGGGCGTCGCTGAGCTCGGTCGCCGTGTGCACCGTGGCCACGAGGCGGCCGCGCTGGCTCGAGACGATGCGCATCGCCCGGCTCAGCAGCTGCCGCACCCGGCGCTCGCGCGGCTGACGCACGAGGGACGTGACGATGAGGGCCGTCGGAGCGCTGGCAGAGGCATCGCCGAGGAGGCGCTCGACCAGGGCGGCCTTCGCGTCCTCTCCCCCGAGCCGGCTGCCGAGAGCGAGCTCGAGCTCCGGGTTCGCCGCGATCACCCGCGAGAAGCCGAAGAGCTCTCCCTCGATGTCCGCGCCGGGCTCGGCGACGGTCGCCGCCCGGATCGCGAGCTCCTCGAGACCGTCGATCAGCTCCGACGCGTTCGACCAGCGTTCGGCGACCGCGGTGCGCAGGACGTCCTGCGCAGCGGAGCCGTACTGCCCGAACACCGCGGACACGACGTTCTGCCGGGCCGAGGTCGGAGCCGAGGGGTCAGCCAGCGCGCCGCTCAGCTGAGACGATTCGCCCACGGCCCGCGCGGCCGCGAACAGCTCGCGCGCGGTCTCGAGGGTGACGTCCTTCGCTGCGGCAAGCGTCTGAGTGGATGCCGCGAGTGCCTGAGCGGTCGCGCTGCCCATTACTGAGCCGCCTTCTCGGATGCTTCGAGATCGGCGAGGAAGCGGTCGACCACGGCGGCCGCGCGAGCGTCGTCGGAGAGCGTCTCGCCGACCACGCCGCCGGCGAGGTCGAGAGCGAGCGAGCCGACCTCGCTGCGCAGGGAGACGAGAGCCGTCTGGCGCTCGGCCTCGATCTGCGTGTGCGCGGTGGCGGTCAGACGCGCGGCCTCGCTGGCTGCGGTCTCCTTCGCCTCGGCGATGATCTTCTTGCCGTCCTCACGGGCGGCCTCACGGATCTCACCGGCCTCGGTGCGTGCCTCGGCGAGCTGCCGGGTGTACTCCTCGAGAGCCGCTTCCGCCTGCTTCTGCGCCTCATCGGCCTTGGCGATGTTGCCCTCGATGGCGGCGGACCGCTCGTCGAGCATCTTCGTGAGACGGGGAAGGGCGACCTTCCACACGACGGCGAGGATGATGAGGAACCAGAAGCCCGACCAGATGATGTCGTACCACGCGGGGATCAGCGGGTTGTTCGCCGCCTCACCCTCTGCCGCGAGGTTCGTGACAAGAGCGTTCAGCATCCTGTCTCCTTCAGAAGTCGGTGGGGATTACGGGAAGGGGATGAATCCGACGGCGATGCCGACGAACGCAAGCGCCTCGGTGAAGGCGATACCGATCCACATGAGGACCTGCAGGCGACCGGCCAGCTCGGGCTGACGGGCGACGCCCTCGATGGTCTTGCCGACCACGATGCCCACACCGATGGCCGGGCCGATGGCCGCGAGGCCGTAGCCGACCGCCGCGAGGTGGCCGTTGATTTCAGCGAGAACCGTAGTTGCGTCCACGGGTTTTTCCTTTCGTTGGGTGGGTGGGCTGTTGCCCACCCGCTCAGTGCTCTTCTGCGACCGCGAGCTGGATGTAGACCGCGGTGAGGACGGTGAAGACGTAGGCCTGCAGGACGGCGACCAGGATCTCGAAGAGAGTGAAGGCGCCGCCGAAGGCGAGGGTTCCGATACCGAGGGCAGCCCAGCCGCCGCCCGCGGTGAAGAAGAAGAACTGGGTCGCTGCGAAGCAGAGGACCAGGATCATGTGGCCGACGACGAGGTTCATCAGCAGTCGCAGGGTGAGGGTCACCGGGCGGATGATGAACGTCGAGATGAGCTCGATCGGCGTGACGATGAAGTAGACCGGCCACGGCACGCCCGACGGGAAGAGCGCGTTCTTGAAGAAGTTCTTCGGGCTCTTCTTGATGCCGGCGTAGATGAACGTGACGTAGCTGACCACGGCGAGCGTGAGCGGAACCGCGATGATCGCCGTTCCCGGCATGTTCAGGAACGGGATGATGCCCGTGATGTTCATGAACAGCACCATGAAGAAGATCGTGGTGAGGATCGGCAGGAAGCGATCGCCGTCCTTGCGGCCCAGCAGGTCGTGAGCGATGCCGCCGCGGACGAAGCCGAGGCCCATCTCGACGAGGCTCTGGAACCGGCCGGGCACGACCTTCATGCGGCGGGTGCCGAGCCAGAGAATCAGGACGACGGCGATCACCGAGAGCAACTGGATCAGGTGGATCCGGTTGACCGGGATGGGTCCGACGTGGAAGAGGATCTCCGGGAAGAACTCATCGATCGAAGGGCCGTGGAACTCGCCATCCGAGGACGCGAGTCGGGGGGTCAGGGTCGCAGCAAGATTAAACAGCGCGGGCTCCAGCTTCGGGGCACCGGTCAGAACCGGGGCGACGATGGTCGGTGTGCTACACAGCGCAAGCGCTCGCGGGCGAGCGGCGGGCACTCCTCAACACTATCAGAATCCAAGGGTGCCCTAAGACCGCGGGGCGGTGTCCGCCGGGCCGTCCGAGGGATCGTTCGCCGCCCCCGGCGCGCGGTCCTCGGGCACCTCGGTGGGCAGTGTGGTGTCGCTGACGTTCGGCAGCCGCATCTGGGTGAGGACGACGACATCGATGATGAGGGACATCAGCACCCCGGCGACGATCGACAGGAAGAACACCATCGGCTCGATCCACGGCTGTCCGGCGAGCATGATCATCACGACGACGAAGACCCCGAGCTTCAGAAGCCAGCCGCCCAGCACGATCGCGAAGAACAGCTGCACGTAGAGCGGGTCACCGTACCAGCGGTTGGCGATCAGGATGCTCAGCCCGGTGATGCCGAGGAACAGGGCGGCCAGGAGCACGCCGAGAAGGCCGCTCACGAGCCCCTCCCCCTGCGCGACCGCGAAGCCGATCCCGCCGGCGACGAGAGCCAGCACGACGGTGGCCACCGCCGACCAGACGAGCGTGCGACGCAGGATCGGGGTGCTGGAAACGGGGCTGGGACTCATCGGGGCTCCAGAGGGATCGGGTCGGGCGCAGCGCCCGCGGCGGTCTTGCGTCGGCGGGTGGGGCTCAGGGTGATGACGAGGCACGCGGCGATGCCGACGACCCCGAAGGCGACGCCGGGAAGGTACTGGCCAGGCCAGTCCTCCCGGGCGCCGACGTACATCAGGAGGACGGCGAGGGAGATGACGGCCGTCCAGGCGTAGAAGATGAGGACCGCATCGCGGTCGCGGTGCCCGAGGTCGAGCATCCGGTGGTGCAGGTGCTTCCGGTCCGGGGAGAACGGCGAGCGGCCGGCGCTCATCCGACGCAGCACGGCGAGCCCGAAGTCGAGCAGCGGGAGGAGCACGACGAGCAGCGGGAGCAGGATGGGCAGGAAGGCGCCGATGAGCTGCGAGCGCCCGAGGCGCTCCGGGTCCAGGGCGGACGGATCCATCTGCCCGGTGATCGCGATGGCCGAGGTCGCCATGAGCAGACCGATCACGAGTGCCCCCGAGTCGCCCATGAACAGCTTCGCCGGACTCCAGTTCAACGGCAGGAAGCCGAGGCACGCGCCGATGAGGACCGCCGCGAGGAAGGTGGAGAGGTTGAAGTAGCTCGACGCACCGGAGTCGCGCGTGAAGATGTACGAATAGGCGAAGAAGACCCCGTTGGAGATCAGGCAGACACCGGCGACGAGGCCGTCCAGCCCGTCGATGAAGTTCACGGCGTTCATGACGATCACGATCGCGAACATCGTGATCGTGATGCTCAGCCAGCTCGACACCACGATGAGGTCGCCGAACGGCAGGGAGAGGATCTGCAGACCGCCGCCGACCGTGATGATGCCCGCGGCGAGGAACTGCGCGCCGAGCTTGATCATCCAGTCGATGTCCCAGAGATCGTCCATCACCCCGATCACGGCGATGAGGAGTGCGGCGGCGAGGATGGACCACATGGTCTGCGGGGGCGTCCAGATGCTCTGGAAGAAGGGGTTGGCCGCCGATACCGCGAAGGCGGCGACGATGCCGAGGAAGATCGCGACGCCGCCGAGGCGGGGCGTCGGCGTGGTGTGCACATCCCGCTCGCGGATGCCGGGATACAGCTTGAAGCGCAGGCTCAACCGCCACACCGCCCACGTCAGCACGAAGGTGATCGCGGCGGTGACGATGATCGTGAAGAGGTACTGCTTCACGAATCCCCGTCCTGCGGCTCCGGCTCCAGCAGATCGCCCAGTACCTCGCGCAGCTGCTCCCTGGTCACGACGCCGTCCCGCAGGATCCGGACGACGCCCTCCTCGGCATCGGGGCCGCGGCGCACGAGAGAGGTCGCGTCGACGATCGTGGAGGCGACGCCGTTCCTGCTCATGCCGTCGTCCAGGTACACCGCGACGCTGTCGCCCAGCATCTTCTCCGCGTCGAGCGCGGAGATCGCCGCCGCCTTGCCGGTGAGGTTGGCGCTGGACACCGCGAGCGGCCCGGTCTCGGCCAGCAGTTCGAGAACCACGCGCCCCTCGGGCATGCGGACGGCGACCGTGCCCTGGGTCTCCCCGAGATCCCACACCAGAGAGGGCTGCGCAGGAAGGACGATCGTGAGTCCGCCCGGCCAGAACGCGTCGACCAGGCGCTGGACCGGCTCCGGAACAGCCTCCGCGAGGGCCGTCAGTGTCTCCTTCGTGCCGACGAGCACAGGCGGCGGCTGATTGCGGCCGCGCCCCTTGGCATCCAGGAGGCGCTGCACCGCGGGCGGCGAGAAGGCGTCGGCGGCGACGCCGTAGACGGTGTCGGTGGGGATGACGATGAGGTCGCCGCGGCCGATCGCCTGACGCGCGTTGCGCATCCCAGCGAGCAGCTGCGCCTCGTCGCTGCAGTCGAAGATGGGGGACATGACGGTTCGATTCTACGCGGGGCGGGTTCGGGACGAGCTCGACGTCTGCTGATCAGGGACGCACGGCGGTGGTGGTGCGATCGCGCAGCGTCAGGTCGCGATGGGTGGCCGCGGCCCGCCAGCCGTCCGCCGCGAGCAGCTCGCGGATCGGAGCGCCCTGCAGCTCTCCGTGCTCGATCACAAGGGTTCCGCCGGATCGCAGCAGGCGGAGAGCTCTGGTGCTGAGCACCCGGACGACGTCGAGGCCGTCCTCTCCGCCGTAGAGCGCCAGTGCCGGGTCGAACAGGCGCACCTCCGGGTCGCGGGGGATCGCCTGCGCCGGCACGTACGGCGGGTTGGAGATGACGACGCTCGCGGTGCCGTCGAGCTCGGGGAACGCGTCTGCGAGATCGGACAGCACGAGGGTGAGGTTCTCGACGCCCTCGACGTTGCGTCGCGCCCAGGCGTGCGCCTCCGGAGAGAGCTCAGCGGCGTACACCCGGGCGTGCGGCACCTCCGTGGCCATCGCGAGCGCGATCGCGCCACTGCCCGTGCCGAGGTCGACCCCGATCGGCGACGGCTCCCCCGAGCCCAGGAGAGCGTCGATCGCGTACTGCACCACCGTCTCCGTCTCGGGACGCGGGACGAAGACGCCGGGGCCGACGGCGAGCTCCAGGTGCCGGAACGGCGCGGTGCCGGTGAGATGCTGCAGGGGCTCGCGGCCCGCTCGCCGGGCGACGAGGGCGTCCAGCACGGTCGCATCCTCCTCGTCGAGTCGGTCACCGCGGATCACCGCTGCCTGCACCTCTCCCCGACGCTGTCCACGGACGTGCCCGGCGAGCAGCTCCGCGTCGACGAGGGGGTCGGGCACGCCGGCGTCTGCGAGACGCTGCGCGGCGGCGCGCACGGCCGCGGCGAGAGAGAGGTCGGGCATGGCTCCAGCGTAGAGTGCGCAGCCGTCACAATACCCCGCGCCCCATCACGCTCGCCTAGGCTGGAGCGGCAGCGCACCCGCACAGGAAGGCTCCCCCATGTCCGGCATCCACCCCGACATCACCACCGCTTTCGGGAACACCCCGCTCGTCCGCCTCAACCGCGTGACCGAGGGTCTCGGCGCCACCGTGCTCGCGAAGCTCGAGTACTACAACCCGGCGTCGAGCGTGAAGGACCGCATCGGCATCGCCATGATCAACGCAGCCGAGGCCGCCGGCGAGCTCTCCCCTGGCGGCACCATCGTGGAGTCGACGAGCGGCAACACCGGCATCGCCCTCGCCATGGTCGGCGCCGCGCGCGGCTACCGCGTCATCCTCACCATGCCCGCCTCGATGTCGAAGGAGCGCCGTGTGCTGCTCAAGGCGTTCGGCGCGGAGATCGTCCTCACCGACCCCACCAAGGGCATGAAGGGGGCCATCGAGGAGGTCAAGCGGATCGTCGACGAGACCCCCGGCGCCGTCTGGATCCGCCAGTTCGAGAACGCGGCGAACCCGCAGATCCACCGCGAGACCACGGCGCAGGAGATCCTCCGGGACACCGACGGCGCGGTCGACATCTTCATCGCCGGCGTCGGCACGGGCGGCACCGTCACCGGCACCGGACAGGCGCTGAAGGCGGCCAAGCCCGAGGTCCAGGTCATCGCCGTCGAGCCCAAGGACTCCCCCGTCCTGACCGAGGGACACCCCGGACCGCACAAGATCCAGGGCATCGGCCCGAACTTCGTGCCCGACATCCTCGACCGTGAGGTGCTCGACGAGATCATCACCGCGGAGTTCGAGGACTCGCTGCGCGTGGCCCGCGAGCTCGCGGCGAAGGAGGGACTGCTGGTCGGCATGTCCTCCGGTGCCGCCGTCTCGGCCGCGCTGACCGTCGCCGCACGCCCGGAGAACGTCGGCAAGACCATCGTCGTGATCATCCCGGACACCGGCGAGCGGTACCTCTCCACCGCCCTGTTCGAGGATCTGCGGGAGGACTGAGGTCGTCGATGGGCATGATCGGGCGAATGCGCGAGGACATCGCCGCCGCGCGCCTTCGCGATCCGGCCGCGCGCAGCGCGATCGAGGTGGCTCTGCTCTACCCCGGCCTGCATGCTGTCTGGGCGCACCGCGTCTCCCACGCGCTGTGGCGGCGACGCTTCCGCCTCCTCGCCCGCGCCGGGTCGCAGGTGTCCCGCTGGCTGACCGGCGTCGAGATCCACCCGGGAGCCCGGATCGGACGGCGCTTCTTCATCGACCACGGCATGGGCGTCGTGATCGGCGAGACCGCGGAGATCGGCGATGACGTGCTCATGTACCACGGTGTGACCCTCGGCGGTCGGACACGGGACGTGGGCAAGCGGCACCCCACCCTGCGCGACGGTGTCGCCGTGGGCGCGGGAGCGAAGATCCTCGGCCCCGTCACGGTCGGCGCCCGCTCGGTGGTGGGCGCCAACGCCGTGGTCACGAAGGACGCGCCCGCCGACAGCGTGCTCGTGGGGGTGCCGGCGAAGCCGCGCCAGCGGACCGCCGGCGAGGACACCAGAGCCCTGCTGACCGCCCCGGACTACTCCATCTGACGCGCCGCCCGGCGACCCGAGCGGTGCTCGCTGCGGCCCTCCATCCGACGACGCAGGAAGACGAGCGGAAGCAGCACGCTGCCGAGCGCCGTCACCAGCCAGACGATGACGGCGCCCAGCAGCCACCCGGTCAGGTCGACGATGCGCAGGCCCCCGATGGGCAGGAGCACGACGACCATGAGGGCGATGAGCGTGGAGAAGATCCCGATGCCGCCCATGAGCACGGGCGCGTAGCGATCGGCGAGCCTGCTCACCCACGGCGAGAGGACGCTCTGCAGCACGGCGAACACCACGATGCACACGACGAACCCCCACCACTGGTCCCACTGAATCTGGAAACCGTCGAGGAGCAGGTCCGCCGCCAGCAGACCGAGGCCGGCCGACACGAGATACATCAGGCCGCGGTACAGGAGTGTGATCACGGGGCGAGCCTAGCGCGGCACCGGGGCGGGGTCACTGCGCGACGAAGAACGGGACGGCGCCCACCAGGATCCCGATCCCCAGCATCACGAGCGACACGATGACCGCGCGCCACAGCACCTTGCGATGGTGGTCTCCGAGGTTCACCCCGGCGAGGGAGACGAGCAGCAGGATCGCGGGCACGAGCGGGCTCTGCAGATGCACCGGCTGCCCGGTGATCGAGGCCCTGGCCATCTCGACCGGATCGATGCCGAAGCTCGCCGCGCTCTGGGCGAGCACCGGGAGGATCCCGAAGTAGAAGGCGTCGTTCGACATGAAGAACGTGAACGGGATGGACAGCACGCCCGTGATCGGAGCGAGGAAGGGTCCGAGCGCGGGCGGCAGCACGTTCGTGATCCAGGTCGCCATGGCGTCGACCATGCCGGTGCCGGAGAGGACCCCCACGAGGACGCCGGCCGCGATGACCATCGACACGACGCCGACGATGCTCGGGGCGTGCGCGACGATCTCGGCCGCCTGCTCCTTGATGCCGCGGAAGTTGACGACGAGGGCGATGCCCGCGCCGACCATGAACACGTAGGGCAGCGGCAGGATGTCGATCACCAGGAGCACCATGACGGCGACGGTCAGCAGCAGGTTGAACCAGATCAGCCGCGGGCGCAGGGTCGGCCGGGCGGGGTCCAACATGGTGTCGGCCATCGCCGTGTCTGCGGGGTCGACGCTCCCGGCGGCGACCGGGGCGTGTCCGCCGGCGACGACGACGAGGTTGCCGGTGCGCAGCGAGGCACGAGCGCCCGGCTTGAGCTCGGCGCCGCGGAAGATCCGGGGCACCGAGGAGAGGACACCGCCGTCGGCTCCGGTGAGCCGGCCGTCCGCGTCGATCCGTCCCAGGCGGCGCCGCTCCCCCAGGCCGAGGAGCCAGGCGAACCCGAGCGCCACGACGATGCCTGCGCCCAGAGCGGGGAGCATCGGAACGAAGATCTCCGTCGGCTGCACACCGAGCGCGGTCGCGGCGCGCACGGTCGGGCCGCCCCACGGGACGATGTTGAGCGTGCCGTTCATGAGACCGGCGACGCAGGTGAGGACGACGGGGCTCATGCCGAGGCGCAGGTAGATGGGCAGCATCGCGGAGGTCGTGATGATGAACGTCGTCGAGCCGTCGCCGTCGAGGGAGACCGCGCCGGCGAGGATCGCCGTCCCGAGCACCACCTTCGCGGGGTCGTCGCCGAGCACCCGCGTGATCAGCCGGATGAGGGGGTCGAAGAGTCCGACGTCGATCATGATGCCGAAGAACATGATCGCGAACATCAGCAGCGCCGCCGTGGGCGCCATGGTGCCGATCGAGTCGAGGATCATGTCGCCGAGCCCGAGCCCCGCTCCCGCGAAGAGCCCGAAGGCGGTCGGCACCAGGATCAGGGCCACCATGGGGGTGAGGCGTTTGGTCATGATCAGCGTCATGAACACGAGGACCATCGTGAAGCCGAGGATGACGAGCACGCCCTCCGGCGGTACGAAGGCCACGTCGTAGGTGGGGGCTTCCTCCTCGGCAGCAGCGATCAGCGCGGTCGATGCGTGGAACATGCGTGACTCCTTCGTCGTCGCTCCGTCATCGCTGACGGATCCTGACGAGGCTAGGGAATCCGGGGACGCGGAGCGCGGTATGCCGCATTCCCGGGCCTTGTGCGCGTACCGTGACTTCTGCGCATATTGCGCGTCGAGGAGGTGTCGATGTCCCCGCGGAGACGGGTCCGGTTCGCGACCCGCGCGCTGCTGCTGCACCTCGCCGCCGTCGCCCTCGTCGTCGCGCTGTGCACGGGCGTGTACCTCGCCCTCGCGGTCCAGCAGCTGCGCGCCGAGGCGGAGTCGACCGCGCTCGGCATCGCGAGGACCCTGGCGGAGGACGCGCAGGTGCGGGCGGCGGTCGCCGCCATCTCCGCGTCGGACGACGAGCCGGATGCGGAGGCGCTGCGCGACGGGGAGCTGCAGCAGATCGCCGCCGCCGTCACGGCGCGCACCGGAGCCCTGTTCGTCGTCATCACCGACGACCAGGGCATCCGCCTCGCCCATCCCCTGCCGTCGCGGATCGGCGAGGTGGTGAGCACCCCCTTCGCCGAGGTGCTGGCGGGCCACGAGGTGGTCGACTGGCAGACCGGTACGCTCGGCGAGTCCGCCCGCGCGAAGGTGCCGGTGCGCGACGACTCCGGCACACCGGTCGGCGAGATCAGCGTCGGGTTCGAGCGCGCGGGTGTGTTCGACGACCTGCCGCCCCTCCTCACCGCTCTCGGTCTCACCGCCGCCGGCGCGCTCACCCTCGCCCTCCTGACCTTCCTGCTCCTGCGCCGCCGCTGGGAACGGTTGACCATCGGCGTGCAGCCCGAGGAGCTGGTCGCCCTCGTGCAGAATCAGACGGCGGTGCTCGACGGCGTCGGCGACGGCGTGCTCGCCGTCGATCAGGACGGTGTCGTGCGCGTGAGCAATGCGGCGGCGGACCGGCTCCTCGGGCTCCACGATCCGGTCGGCCACACCGTGGACACGCTCCCGCTCCCCCCGATCGTGCGTGACACCGCCATCGGGGCTCGCGACCGTGCGGAGGCCGTCGTGGGCGACCGGATGCTGTACCTCGAATCGCGCGCGGTGCGACGCGACGGGCGCGCGCTCGGCGATGTGCTGATCGTGCGCGACCGCACCGACCTCATCGCCCTGACCGAGCGGCTGGAGGCCGTCCGGACGATGACCTCCGCGCTGCGTGTCCAGCGCCACGAGTTCGCGAACCGCCTTCATGTGGCCGCGGGCCTCCTCGACGCCGGTCGCGTCGACGACGCCAGGGCATTCCTCGGCGAGCTGGTGAGTCGCGGTCCGGTGGCGTTCCCCGTCGCCGGACTCGACCTCGTGGGCGACCCGTTCCTGCACGCCTTCCTCGGAGCCAAGGGCGTCGAGGCCGCCGAACGGGGCGTCGCCCTGCGGATCGGGGACGAGACTCACCTGATCGGCACCGTCCGCCGGGCCGAGGACGTGGCGAGCGTGCTGGGCAACCTCGTCGACAACGCGGTCGTGGCCGCCGTCGCAGGCACGCGGGAGCCGCGGTGGGTGGACGTCTCCGTGCTGAGCGACGGTGACGCGCTCGTCGTCACCGTCGCCGACTCCGGCGACGGTCTGCGCGAGCCCGACCCACGGACGAGCGCCGTCGAGGACGGAAGCGAGGACGCCGTGCACGGGCACGGCATCGGTCTGCCGCTCGCGACGGAGATCGCCCGCCGGAGCGGAGGCGACCTCTGGATCATCGACCCCGGCAGTCCCGGCAACGGCGCGGTGTTCGCCGCCCGGCTCGGGGATGCCGTCGACCCCGCCCCGCGTGTCCCGAAGGAGAACCCATGACCGATCCGCTGCGCGCGCTCATCCTCGACGACGACTTCCGGGTTGCCGACCTGCACCGGACGATCGTGGACGATCAGCCCGGATACGCCGTGACCGGGACCGCGCGGTCCTGCGCCGAGGCGCGCGACCTCGTGCGCTCGACACGCCCCGACCTCCTGCTCGCCGACGTCTACCTCCCCGACGGGGACGGCGTCGGACTCGTCCGCGAGCTCGGGGTCGACGCGATCCTCATCTCCGCCGCGGACGACGCGCCCACCGTGCGCCGCGCACTGCGCGCCGGCGCCGTGGGCTACCTCGTGAAGCCCTTCGACCGACGCGCTCTCACGGGACTCCTCGACCGGTACACCCGCTACCGCAACCTGCTCGCGGGTGATCGGCCCGTCACGCAGGAAGACGTAGACCGCGCGCTGACGATCCTGCACGGCGGCGGCGAGCCGGTCTCCCTGTCGCGCTCGGCCACCGAGCAGCGCGTGCTCGCGGCGCTCGGCGACGGCGAGGCCTCCGCCGCGGAGGTCGCCGAGCGGGTCGGCATCTCCCGGGCCACGGCGCAACGGCACCTCGCGGCTCTCGCCGCACGGACCATCGTCGAGGTGCGGTTGCGCTACGGGTCGACCGGGCGTCCCGAGCACCGGTACGCCGCGCGCACCTGACTCCGTCGCGGGAGCCGCTCAGCCCTCGGAGCCGACGGCAGCCAGACGCGCCTCCTCGTCGGCGGCGATGGCGCTCTCGATGATGGGGTCGAGCGCACCGTCCATGACCTGATCGAGGTTGTACGCCTTGAACCCGGTGCGGTGATCCGCGATCCGGTTCTCGGGGAAGTTGTAGGTGCGGATGCGCTCCGAGCGGTCCATGCCGCGGATCTGCGACTTGCGCGCGTCGGAGGCGGCCGCATCGAGCTCCTCCTGCTGCTTGGCCAGCAGCCGGGCACGCAGCACCCGCATCGCCGCCTCGCGGTTCTGCAGCTGCGACTTCTCGTTCTGCATGGACACGACGATGCCGGTGGGCACGTGCGTGATGCGGACAGCGGAGTCGGTGGTGTTCACCGACTGTCCACCGGGGCCGGACGAGCGGAACACGTCGATCTTCAGATCGTTCTGATCGATCTGGATCTCCTCGGGCTCGTCGACCTCGGGGAACACCAGCACGCCGGTCGTGGAGGTGTGGATGCGGCCCTGCGACTCCGTGGCGGGAACCCGCTGCACGCGGTGCACGCCGCCCTCGTACTTCAGATGCGCCCAGACGCCCTGCGCGGGGTCGGACGAGGAACCCTTGATGGCGACCTGCACGTCCTTGTAGCCGCCGAGGTCGGACTCGTTGCGCTCGAGCAGCTCGGTCTTCCACCCCTTCGACGCGGCGTACTGCACGTACATGCGCAGCAGATCCGCGGCGAACAGGGCCGACTCCGCGCCGCCCTCCCCCGCCTTGATCTCCATGATCACGTCGCGGGCGTCATCCGGATCCCGCGGGATGAGGAGGCGCCGCAGGCGCTCCTGCGCCGCCTGCACGCCCTCTTCGAGGGCGGGCACCTCCGCGGCGAAGGCCTCGTCCTCACGGGCCAGGTCCCGCGCCGCCTCCAGATCGTCGACGGCAGCCGTCCACGCCTCATGCGCCGCCACGATGCGCGACAGCTCGGCATACCGACGGTTGACGCGCTTAGCGCGTGCCGCGTCGGCGTGCACCGCCGGGTCGGAGAGCTCCTCCTGGACCCGGCGATGCTCGTCGATCAGAGTCTGGACGGACTCGAACACGTCGGACCTCAGCGGATGTTGTTGTCGTGCCCGTGGGCGCCCGAGGGCAGCGTCGGGATGGACTTCTGCATCTGCACGAGGAACTCCACGTTGGAGTGGGTCTCCTTGAGCTTGCCGAGCACGACCTCCAGGGCCTGCTGCGGGTCGAGCCCGGCGAGAGCGCGACGCAGCTTCCAGGTGATCTTGACCTCGTCGGCCGAGAGCAGCATCTCCTCGCGGCGCGTGCTGGACGCGTTCACGTCCACCGCCGGGAAGATGCGCTTGTCGGCGAGCTGACGGGAAAGGCGCAGCTCGCTGTTGCCGGTGCCCTTGAACTCCTCGAAGATGACCTCGTCCATCTTGGAGCCGGTCTCGACGAGCGCGGTGGCGAGGATCGTGAGGGATCCACCGTTCTCGATGTTGCGGGCAGCACCGAAGAAGCGCTTCGGCGGGTAGAGCGCGGACGCGTCGACGCCGCCGGTGAGCACGCGGCCGGACGCCGGAGCGGCCAGGTTGTACGCACGACCGAGACGGGTGATCGAGTCGAGCAGCACGACCACGTCGCGGCCCAGCTCGACGAGACGCTTGGCCCGCTCGATCGCGAGCTCGGCGACCGTCGTGTGGTCTTCCGCGGGACGGTCGAAGGTCGAGGCGATGACCTCGCCCTTCACGGTGCGCTCCATGTCGGTGACCTCCTCGGGGCGCTCGTCGACGAGCACGACCATGAGGTGCACCTCGGGGTTGTTCTGCGCGATCGCGTTGGCGATCTGCTGCAGGACGATGGTCTTCCCGGCCTTCGGCGGCGCCACGATGAGGCCGCGCTGGCCCTTGCCGATCGGCGCGACGAGGTCGATGATCCGCTGCGTCAGCTTCTCCGGAGCCGTCTCCAGGCGCAGGCGCTCTTGCGGGTAGAGCGGGGTGAGCTTGCCGAACTCCACGCGGGTGGCCGCGTCGTCGACCGAGAGGCCGTTGATCGAGTCGACCTTGACGAGCGCGTTGTACTTCTGGCGGCCCTGCTGCTCGCCCTCGCGCGGCTGCTTGATCGACCCGACGACCGCGTCGCCCTTGCGGAGGTTGTACTTCTTGACCTGGCCGAGCGAGACGTAGACGTCGCTGGGGCCGGCCAGGTAGCCGGTGGTGCGCACGAAAGCGTAGTTGTCGAGCACGTCGAGGATGCCGGCGATCGGGATGAGGACGTCGTCCTCGGTGATCTCCGTCTCGAACTCGTCGGCCTGGCCGCCGCTGCGACGCTTGTTGCGCTGACGGTTGCGGCCGTTGCCGTTACCCGACTGGTCGTCGTCGGCCGGCGCGTTCTGCGCCTGCTCCTGGCCGCCGCCCTGACCCCGGCCACGGTTGCGGTTGCGGTTGCGGTTGCGGCCTCGACCGCCCTGCTCCTCACCGCTGTCTCCCTCGCCGGACGCATCCTTCGCCGGAGCGTCCGCCTCGGCCTCGTTCTTCGCGGCGGCGCTGTCGTTCCTCGACTCGCTCTTCGCTGCGTCGTTCTTCGCCGCGTCGTTCTTGGCGCGGCCGCCCTGAGCGGTGCCCGCCTCGGCGGTCTCCGTCGCGCTTTCGGCGGGTGCTGCCTCGGCCTTCTCGGTCTTCGCCTCCGGAGCCTCGGCGTCCGCCTTCTTCGTGCGACGGCCGCGGGCGGACTTGGGGGCCTCGGCCGGCGCCTCGACGGTCTCGGCAGCGGGGGCCGCTTCGGCCGGTGCGGCTTCAGCGGGGGCCTCGGCGTCGGCCTTCTTCGCCCGCGTGCGGCGCGGAGCCTTCGCCTTCGGGGCCGCCTCCGCAGCCTCGGCGGAGGCGGCGGCAGCCGCAGGGGCCTCGGCCGAACCGGACTCCTCCGCGGCCTTGGCCGCCTTGGCCGCAGCCGTGGCGGTATTCGCCCGACGCGGTGCGCGCTTCTTGGCCGGAGCGGATTCGGTCGCCTGCTCGGCGACGGGGGCATCGGCGGTCGGAGCCGCCTGATCGTTCTGGGTCTCGGAGAGGTTCTCCACGAGTACTCCCTTATAGGTCATGGGAAATGAGCGTGAACGCGCACAACGGGTGCTGCGCACGATCGCACGGGCTGACGCTCGGCGTCAGCCAGCCTCGGCACTTGGGCCTCAGGGGTTCGCGTGCGGGTCTTGCAAGAGATGCAATGGGGCCAGATTCACGAATGCTACGTGGAGCCCTCCGCTCGATCCCCCACTGTACCACCACGGACGTCGACGGCGAGCAGGAGCGCCTCCCACGGGGTGTCGGTCACCCGATTGGCCACATCGACGGCGTCCAGACGACTGCCAGGCCCGTCGGCGAGCACGAGCACGCTGGGTCCGGCGCCGGAGACGACGGCCGCGAATCCCGCGGCGCGCAGCGCCTGCACGAGGCGCTGCGTCTCGGGCATGGCGCCGGCGCGGTAATCCTGGTGCAGCCGGTCCGCGGTCGCGTCGAGCAACAGTTCCGGGCTCTGCATCAGCGCCGCGATGAGCAGCGCCGACCGGGACACGTTGAACACCGCGTCGGCCGTGGAGACGTGCGGCGGCTGCAGGGAACGGGCCTGCGAGGTGGACATCGTGTAGGCCGGGACGAGGACGAGCGGCGACACGCCGCGGTGCACGAGGAGCTTCTTGTGCTGCGGGCCCCGCTCCCCCATCCATGCGATCGTGAGTCCGCCGAACAGTGCGGGCGCCACGTTGTCCGGATGGCCCTCCAGCTCGGTCGCGAGGCGCAGCAGATCGGTGTCGGAGATGTCGACGTCGCCGGCCAGCAGCCCCTTCGCCGCGAGCACGCCGGCGGCGACGGCCGCGCCAGAGGAGCCGAGACCGCGGCCGTGCGGGACGGCGTTCTCGGCCACGATGCGCAGGCCGGGCATCGCGCGGCCTGCGTCGGCGAACACGTAGGCGATCGTGCGGACGATGAGATTGGACGCATCCCGCGGGATCTCCTCGGCGCCGGAACCGGAGACTTCGATCTCGAGCTGCCCCTCGGGCAGCGCCGTCACCTCGAGGCGGTCGTAGATGCTGAGCGCCAGGCCGAGCGTGTCGAAGCCGGGGCCCAGGTTGGCGCTCGTCGCCGGCACCGTCACCTCGACCGTGCGTCCCACGCGCGCACCGTGCTCCTCGGGGGCGGGAGCCGTGGCCGTCATCGTGGTCACTCGCCTTCCACCCGGAGGACGGACACGACGCGGGCGACGACGTCGCTGCCCGCGAGCACGTCCACCGTGTCGCTGAGGGCCTGCTCCGTCGCGCGATGCGTGCCGATGATGAGGCGCGCGGTCGGCTCGTCCTCCCCCTCGACGGTCTGCACGACGGTCGCGACGGACACGCCGCCGTCGCTGAGGATCCCGGCGACGGTGGCCAGCACGCCCGGGGCGTCGGAGACCTCGAGGGTGATCTGGTACCGGGTCGTGACATGGCCGATGGGCACGACGGGGAGGTTCGCCCGCGTGGACTCGCCCACCCCGACGCCGCCGGCGATGTGCCGACGAGCGGCCGAGACCACGTCGCCGAGTACGGCGGACGCCGTCTGGATCCCACCCGCGCCCGCGCCGTAGAACATGAGGGAGCCCGCCGCCTCGGCCTCGACGAAGACGGCGTTGTTGGCGCCGTGCACGGAGGCGAGCGGGTGGGCGACCGGCACGAGGGCCGGGTAGACCCGCACCGAGATGGACTCGGCGCCGTCGGCCTCGATGCGCTCGCACACGGCGAGCAGCTTGATCACGAAGCCCGCCGCGCGGGCCTCCTCGATCATGGATGCCGTGATCGCGGTGATGCCCTCGCGGTGCACCGCCTCCAGCGGCACCGCGGTGTGGAAGGCGAGGCTGGCGAGGATCGCGGCCTTCTGCGCGGCGTCGTAGCCTTCGACGTCCGCGGTGGGGTCGGCCTCCGCGTATCCGAGGCGCTGCGCGTCCGCCAGCACGTCGGCGAAGTCGGCGCCCTCCGTGTCCATCCGGTCGAGGATGTAGTTCGTCGTTCCGTTGACGATGCCCATGATCCGCACGACGCGGTCGCCGGCGAGGGAATCGCGCAGCGGACGGATGATCGGGATGGCGCCCGCGGCCGCCGCTTCGTAGTACACCGAGGCGCCGACGCGATCCGCCGCCTCGAACAGCTCCGGCCCGTGGGTGGCCAGCAGTGCCTTGTTGGCCGTGACCACGTCGGCTCCGGAGCCGATCGCCTGGAGGATGTTCGTGCGGGCGGGCTCGATGCCGCCGATGAGCTCGATCACGATGTCGGCGCCGAGGATGAGCGACTCGGCGTCGGTCGTGAAGAGCTCCTTCGGGAGGTCGACGTCGCGGGGCGCGTCGAGGTTGCGCACCGCGATGCCCGCCAGGTCCAGCGCAGCACCCGCACGGTCGGCCAGCTCGTCGCCGTGGCGGAGCAGGAGGGCCGCCACCTGGGAGCCGACGGCTCCGGCGCCCAGCAGCGCCACGCGAAGTCGTCTGTAGTCAGTCATGGATGCTCCTTCGATGGTGGGTCATCGTGCTCCCTCGGGGGCGTGCGCCCCGTCGATGCCCGCGTCGCGGGCCAGCAGGTCGTGGACGGTCTCGCCGCGGACGATCACCCGCGAGCGCCCCTCGCGCACCGCAACGATGGGCGGCCGCGGGACGTGGTTGTAGTTGCTCGAGAGCGAGGCGCAGTAGGCGCCGGTCGCCGGGACGGCCAGGAGATCGCCCGGCGTGACGTCTCCGGGAAGGTACTCGTGGTCGACGACGATGTCGCCGGACTCGCAATGCTTGCCGACGACCCGGCTCAGCTGAGGCTCGTCGGTCCCCGTCCGCGAGGCGAGGCGGGCCGAGTAGCTGGCGCCGTAGAGGGCTGTGCGGGCGTTGTCGCTCATCCCGCCGTCGACGCTGACATACCGCCGCGTGGCCCCGGAGGCGACAGTGACGTCCTTCGTCGTCCCGACCTCGTAGAGCGTCACGCCCGCCGTGCCCACGATTGCGCGCCCGGGCTCGAACGAGAGCGCAGGCACCGCGATGCCCCGCGCCGCGCAGCCCTCGGCCACTGCCGCCACGATGCCGTCGGCGAGCTCGTCGATCGGCGTGGGGTCGTCGACGCGGGTGTAGGCGATGCCGAAGCCGCCGCCGAGGTTCAACTGCGGCACCGGGCCACCTTCGAGGAGGGCGGCGTGCAGTTCGAGCACGCGCGACGCGGATTCGCGGAAGCCGGCCACGCCGAAGATCTGGGAGCCGATGTGGCAGTGCAGGCCGGCGAACTCCAGCCCCGGGATCTCGCGGATCCGCGCCACCGCGGCCTCGGCCTCGGCGAGCGGGAACCCGAACTTCTGGTCCTCGTGGGCCGTGGCGAGGAAGTCGTGGGTCTCGGCGTGGACGCCGCTGATGACCCGGACCATCACGCGCTGCACGGTGTCCGTGCGCGCCGTGATGGCGGCGAGGCGCTCGATCTCGATCGCACTGTCGACGACGATCGTGCCGACACCGAGAGCGACCGCGCGCTCCAGCTCGGCGACCGACTTGTTGTTGCCGTGGAAGCCCAGCGAGGCCGGTGCGACCCCCGCGGCGAGGGCGACCTCGAGTTCACCACCGGTGCACACGTCGATGCGGAGCCCCTCGTCGACGACCCAGCGGGCGACCGTCGTGCACAGGAAGGCCTTGCCGGCGTAGTACACCTGCGCGGTGGTGCCGTGCGTGGACGCGGCGCGGTCGAACGCGTCGCGGAAGGCCCGGGCGCGGCGACGCACCTCGTCCTCGTCGAGGACGAGGAGCGGCGTGCCGTAGGTACGGGCGAGCTCGGGCGCCGGCACTCCGGCGAGCACGAGGCCGCCGTCCTCGTCGCGCGTGGCCGACGATGGCCAGACACCCGGCGCGAGATCGTTCGGATCCTCGGGGACGACAAGCCAGTCCGGAGCGAGCGTGGCGGCAGAGTCGAGCACGGAACACCAATCGTGGGACGGATCTCGGGCGGAGGCGCACATCGAGTTGCCCCGATTCTAGGGCACCCTCTGTCGGGCCGTGGTCATGGTGACACGCCGCGTCAACCCCCTGGGGAGCGGTACCGTCCGGCTCGTAGGGTGGGCACGTGGCAGACACCGACAACCGAGACTCCGAGAACCGCTCCGCAGCCCCGGCCCGCCCGGGACTCGTCGCCCGCGTCACGGGCCCGGTGATCGCCTGGGCCCTGGCTCGGCGACCGGTGAGGGCGGTGCTGCTGTACTCCGAACGCCGCGGTCCGATGCTCGCCGACAGCGTGACCTACCGCGCCCTGTTCAGCGTGTTCGCGGGCGTGCTCCTCGGCTTCTCCCTCGCGGCCCTCTGGCTCTCCGGGAACCCGGAGGCGTGGCGCGCGATCATCGACGCCGTGCAGTCCGCGGTCCCCGGGCTCATCGGCGAGGGCGGCGTCATCAATACCAACGACCTCCGGACCCCGGCGTCGTTCTCGATCGCCGGCATCGTCTCCCTCGTCGCGCTGATCGGTGCCGCGCTCGGCGCCATCGGCTCGCTCCGCACGGCCATCCGGACCATCGCCGGCACGATCCAGGCGGACATCCTGTGGATCTGGGTCATCGTCCGCAACCTCCTGCTCGCCGTCGGCATCGGGCTCGCGTTCGTACTCGCCGCCGGGATCACCTTCATCGGACAGCTCGGGGTGACCTGGATCGGCGATCTGCTCGGGGTGCCGTCGGATTCGCCACTGCTCGCCTGGACGGTCCGTCTCCTGTCCCTGCTCGTGGTCTTCATCCTCGACGCGGCCCTGATCGTCGGCGCCTTCCTCCTGCTCTCCGGCGTCCGGCCCGCCGCGCGTTCCCTGTGGAGCGGCGCCTTCCTCGGCGCCTTCGGCCTCATCGTGCTGCAGCAGCTCTCCGGGCTGTTCGTGGGCGGAGCGACGAGCAATCCCCTCCTCGCGTCGTTCGCCTCGCTCCTCGCGCTCCTGATCTGGCTCCAGCTGTCCACGCAGGTCATCCTCGTCGCGTGCGCCTACATCGTCACCGCCGAAGAGGAGCGCGGCGACCGCCTGCACGAGCGGTTCGGCGCGCGGACGTTCGTCCAGCGTCGGCTGCAGCGCGCCGAGGTCGACGTCAAGATCGCCACGGCAGAGCTGCGCGACGCCCAGCGCGCGGCGGCCGAGGAGAACGGCACGGTCGAGAAGGCGGCCAAGAAAGACTGACCATCCTCGTTGTGACCGCATTCGATATGGTGGTCACAACGAGAGGGGGCGCATGTCCGCACCACGACGGCACACCGTGACCGTTCCCGGCGCCGCGGTGTCGGTCCTGGAATGGCACCCCTCCGTGGAGACGCAACCGCCCGTGCTGCTGCTGCACGGCGGCGGGGCCGACAGTGCGGAGCTCTCCTGGGGAGAGGTCGGGCCGGCGCTGGCGGCGGCCGGACACCGCGTCGTCGCGCCGGACCACCCGGGCTTCGGACGCAGCCCCCGCCTCGATGCGCCGCTCACCCAGGAGCGCCTGGTGCAATACGTCGGCGACCTCGTCGACGCCCTCGGGCTGCACGCCTACGCCATCGGAGGTCTTTCGATGGGCGCGGGCATGACGCTGGGCCATCTGCTCGACCGCCCGGACGGAGCACACGCCGCCGCCCTCCTCGGCAGCTACGGACTGATGCCACGCCTGGCGGACGGCGCCCTCGGCACCCTCTCGCACCTGTCGACCTTCCTGCTCCTGCGTTCGGGCCTGCTCGGTACGATGACACGCGTCTACGCACGCGACCGGAAGGCGATGACGCGAGGCCTCCAGGATCTCGTCCGCTCCCCCGACGCCCGTACCCCGGCTCTCGTCGATGCGGTGCTCGCCGAGGCAGCGACCGGCTCCGGTCTCACGACATTCGGCGACTGGCAGCGGGATCAGGTGTGGCCGTTGCGACTGCGCACCGACTACCGTGATCGGCTCGCCGAGATCCGCGTCCCGGTCCTCCTCGTGCACGGCGACCGCGACTCCGGCGTCCCTCTCCGACGGATCGAGGCGGCCGCGGAGATCCTGCCCGACGGGCAGCTCCTCGTGGCCCCCGGCGCCGGGCACTGGGTGCAGCGGGACCGTCCCGACCTCGTGATCCCCGCCCTGCGCGAGTGGTTCGCCCGAGGCTCCGATGCCTAGGCCGCTCGTCCCGGACCGCCGGGCACGCATCCTCGACGCGGCGGAGCGGATGGTCCTCGCGGAGGGGTTCGACTCGATGAGCGTCGCGGCGATCGCCCGCGCGGCCGGCATCGGCAAAGGCGCCGTCTATCTGGAGTTCGCCGCGAAGCGCGACATCCTCGACGCCCTGCTCCAGCGCGGAACCGCGCGGATCGCCGACGCCGTCGCCCGCACCGCAGGACTGCAGCCCTCGCTCAGCGCCCTCTACCGCGCCACGGCGACGGCGCTGCTCGACGACGAGCTCATGACGGCCGCGTTCCTCGACGACGCGGGAGTTCTCGGGGCCCACGTCGCCGCGCAACCGATGTCCCGGTACCGGACACGTCACGAGCAGGTCGTCGCCGGGATCCGTGGCCTCCAGCGTCAGGGCCGGCTCGTGCCGGACGTGGAGCCCGAAGCCCTCGCCCTCGCGCTCTCCAGCGCCACCCTCGGACTGCTCTCCGCGGCCCGCACGCTGGGACCGCTCGACCGAGGAACGCTGAAGAGCGCCATCGACACGGTCGGCCGCATGGCCGCGAGCTTCGAGACGGAGTGACATGCATCACGAGACATCGGGTCCCCCAGGAGCCACGCCGCTCCTCCTGCTGCACGGCGGCGGCGTCGCCGGCTGGATGTGGGAACCGCTGCGCGCGCACCTCGATCCCGCGCGGCGGGTCATCGTCCCGGATCTTCCCGGTCACGGCCGCAGTGCGGCCGAGGACTACGCGTCGCACGAGGAGACGGTGGCGAGGCTCATCCCCCTGCTGGAACGGGAGACCGGACCGGCCACCGTCGTCGGCTTCTCCCTCGGCGCGCAGCTCGCCGTCCTGCTCGCGGCACGACGGCCGGACCTCGTCGCCGACGCCGTCGTCATCAGCGCCCAGGCGGAACCGCTGCGCGCCGTCCGACCGACCCTCGCGTTGCTGCGGCTCACGGCCGGGCTCGCCAGGAACGAGCGGTTCGCGCGTCTGCAGGCGCGCGAACTGTTCATCCCGGACGCACTGCTCCCCCGCTATCTGGAGACCTCCGCCGCCCTCTCACGCACGACCCTGCTGCGTGCCGTCGAGGAGAACCTGCGGTTCGCACCGCCGTCCGCGTGGAGTACGCACCCCGGCTCGGCACTGGTCCTCGTCGGAGGCGACGAGAAGCCGCTCATGCATCGTTCCGCCGCGCTGCTGAACCGTGTCCATCCCCACAGCACCCTCGAGGTCCTCCGTGGATGCGGACACGGCGTCCCGCTGCAACAGCCGGTGGAGCTCGCCGCACGGCTGCAGGAGCGCCTGCCCGGTTGAAGCGGGGTCCGGTCAGCGGTCGCAGGATCCCTTCTCCTGGAGCGCCTCATCCGTGACGATCGCCCCGTCCACGTCGATGTCGATCACGGCCTGATCGTCGACGATCTCGACCCCCGTCAGTGTCAGGCCGGCCGGGAGCTGGTCCGCGATGCACACCCGCCGCGGCTGCGTGATCCCGTCACCGAGGGAGCCGAGCGACGACCCGACGCTGTCGAGATCGATGTCCACGCCGCCGATGCTGGCCGCCACCGGGGTGAGTACGAGGTCGCCCTCGACAGCCCCGGGAGTGAGGGTGACGGAGACCGGGACCGCGGCGCCGAGCACGTCGAACGAGCCCCCGAGCGTCGCGTTCGGTGCCGCGAACTCCACGGTGTCGACCGGGAGATCCGAGTCGGCGAGCAGAGCGGTGAACTGCTCCTGGTCGATGCGGATGGTGCCGTCGGCGCCGTCGAGGTCGCCGCCCCGCAGCGGAACGCCGGTCGCCGTGACGTCAGCCGCACCGGTGATGCCCTGCAGCGTGACGGCGTCCGTCGACAGCCGCAGGGTGTCGAGACGGCCAGCGAGGAGCTGTGGGAGGAGCATCCCCTCGGTCTCGACGTCCAGCTGCTGATCGGCCGGCAGATCGAGCTGCTCGATGACGATCGAACGCACGACGCCGGGCAGCACCGCCCGGGCGACGAGCTCCGCCGCCACCACGACGGCCGCGAGCACCACCACGACGATGAGCACGACCCACGGCCACCGTCGGCGACGGTGGCCGGCGCTGCCCCGACCGTCCGCCGGGTCCGGGACGACGAGCGTCGGGTGCTCGTCCGAGGTCTTCGGGTACGGCAGGGTCGGGTTGTCGTCGCTCATGCCGCTCCCTACATGCGCTCGGGCGCGGAGACGCCGAGCAGGTCGAGCCCGTTGCGGAAGACCTGGCCGGCGGCATCGTTCAGCCACAGGCGCGTGCGGTGCACGTCCTCCACCGGGGCATCGCTCAGCGGGATCACACGGCAGTTGTCGTACCAGCGGTGGTACAGCCCGGCGAGCTCCTCCAGATAGCGCGCGACGCGATGCGGCTCGCGCACCTCGGCGGCGAACGCGACGATGCGCGGGAACTCCTGGAGTGCGCCCAGCAGGGCCGCCTCGGTCTCATGCGTGAGCGTCTCCGGGGCGAAGACCGAGCGGTCGATGCCGGAGTCGGCGGCGTTGCGCGCGACGTTGTGGGTGCGGGCGTGTGCGTACTGCACGTAGAACACCGGGTTGTCGTTCGTGCGCTTCTGCAGCAGCTCCGGGTCAAGGTCGAGCGGCGAGTCGGCGGGCGAGCGCTCCAGCGAGTAGCGCAGCGCGTCCGTGCCGAGCCAGTCGAGCAGGTCGTCCATCTCGATGATGTTGCCGGCACGCTTGCTGAGGCGGGCGCCGTTGATCGAGACCATCTGGCCGATCAGCACCTGGATGTTCTTCGCGGGGTCGTCGCCGGCCGCCCCCGCGACCGCCTTGAGACGGTGCACGTAGCCGTGGTGGTCGGCGCCGAGCAGGTAGATCTTGTCGCGGAAGCCGCGGTCGCCCTTGTTCAGGTAGTAGGCGGCGTCGGCCGCGAAGTACGTGTACTCGCCGTTCGAGCGGCGGATCACGCGGTCCTTGTCGTCGCCGAAGTCGGTCGTGCGCACCCAGACGGCGCCGTCCTCGTCGAATACGTGGCCCTGCTCGCGCAGACGGTCGACGGCCTGGTCGATCAGGCTCGACCCCGAGGCGTCCTTCGCGTGCAGGGTGCGCTCGGAGAACCAGACGTCGAACGGCACGTTGAAGCGCTCCAGGGAGTTCTTGATCTCGGCGAGCTGGTACTCGTAGCCGAGCTCGCGGGCGACCGTGAGCTGCTCCTCCCCCGGGAGGTCGAGCAGGTCGGGACGGGCCTCGAGCACGCGGCCGGCCAGCGTCGCGATGTACTCCCCCGGGTAGCCGCCCTCCGGCGTGGGCTCCCCCTTCGCCGCAGCCAGCACGGACGCCGCGAAGCGGTCCATCTGCACGCCCGCGTCGTTGATGTAGTACTCGCGCACAGCACGGGCACCGCTCGCGAGGAGCAGGCGGACGATCGCGTCGCCGAGGGCCGCCCAGCGCGTGTGCGCGATGTGCAGCGGCCCGGTGGGGTTCGCCGAGACGAACTCGACGTTCACGCTGACGCCCTCCTGCGAGGAGTTCGTCCCGTAGGCGGGGCCGGCGTCGACGATGACCTTCGCGAGCGCGCCGGCGGCCGCCGCGTCGAGGCGGATGTTGAGGAACCCGGGGCCCGCGACCTCGACGCTCGCGATACCGTCCACATCGGCCAGTCCGTCAGCGATCTGCTGCGCGAGCTCACGCGGGTTCGTGCCGAAGGGCTTGGCCAGGCGCATGGCGATGTTCGAGGCCCAGTCGCCGTGATCGCGGTTGCGCGGGCGCTCCAGCACGATGTCAGCGGCGGTGAGGTCGAACGGCTCGCCCGGACGTCGTTCCTCGGCGATGGGGGCGAGGACGGCGAGGAGGGCGTGGGCGAGCGTTTCAGGATTCATAGATCCCCCAGTTTACGGGGGCGCGCGGGCCCATTCCGTCGCCCCGTGTCCCGGGGAGTTTGCGATCCGCCGTCCGTGATCTACTCTCACACCATGAACGCCCCCGCCGCCCCTCGTCGACTGCGCATCGCGGGCATCGCCGCGGCCCTCCTCGTCGCCGTCGCCGCGGGCGTTCTCGGGGTCTGGCGGCCCTGGGTTCCGGCGCCATCGTCCCTCCCCGCCGGTGCCGCCGCCGGAGACGAGTCCATCGCGGTGATCGCCCCCGCGCCGCTCGTGCTCCCCGACGAGCCGACCGTCCTCGTGTTCGGCGATTCCTGGACCTACGGCTCGGCCGCCTCCGACCCCACGCTCGGCTACGCATACGTGCTCGCGGACCTCCTGCACGGCACGACCATCGTGGACGGCGTCCGGGGCAGCGGCTACCTCAAGCCCGGCATCGACGGCCCCACCTTCGGCGACCGCATCGCGGCACTGGACCCGACTCTCGCTCCGGACCTCGTCATCATCCAGGGCTCCATCAACGACCGGGCGCAGGGCGCGGCCGGCTACCGCGAGGCCGTGACCGCCGCCTGGGACGCGCTGACGGCGCTGTACCCGGAGGCGGCCATCGTCGTGCTCGGTCCCGCGCCGCACGAGCTGCCGGTCGGCGCGCAGACGGCACGGATCGACCGGGATCTCGCGGCTCTCGCCTCGGCCCGCGGCTGGTGGTACATCTCCCCGATCGAGCGGGACTGGATCACCGAGGACAACTATCTCGCCGTCATCGACGTGGAGGTCGGCCGCAAGCATCCGTCCACCGACGGCCACCGCTATCTCGCCGAAAAGCTCGCCGCGGCGCTCGACGAACTGCGCGCCGCGCCGGTCACGGAGGCCGGTGGGTCGGAGACCACCCCCGACGAGTGATATTGTCGATCGGTACGCCTCCGTAGCTCAGTGGATAGAGCGCCGGTTTCCGGTACCGTAGGTCGCAGGTTCGACTCCTGTCGGGGGCACGTACAGCGAGAACCCCCGCCCGATCCGGGCGGGGGTTCTCCGATTCAGACACGACGACGGCGGGTTGCGAGCGCGAGCGTCAGTCCCAGGGCCACCGCCGTCAGGGCGCCCGCGATCGTGGGCGCCAGCCGCGAGCCGTCGAGCCCGGTCGCCGGGAGCGGCCCCGTGTCGGCGGGCGGTTCCGCACCTGACCCCGGCTCGGTCGGGGCAGGCGTCGGGTCCGACGAACACGTCACCACATTCGTGATGACGAAGGCGTTGGCACCGGACTCGAGGGTCACGGCGGCCGGCACCGTCTCGGCGATCGTCACCCCGGTGGTCGACCTCACCGAGCTGGACACGAGGGAGCACTCCTCGGGTTCCAGCGTCGTCACCTCCGAGATCGTCACGGCGTCGCCCGCGCGATACCCGTCGCGAACCGCGCCGAATGGCTGCGGGGTGGTGCCGGCGCTCCCCGGTCCCGTGAGACCGAGTGCCGCCGTGATTCCGGCCGGCTGCGCGCCGTCCGGATAGCGGCCTCCGTCGACGACCCATTCCTTGTCGACGACGACCGACGTCGGTACAGGGGAACGGTTGTACATCGTGCAGCTGACGGCAGCGGCCGCCGGCACGTCCACCGTGAATCCCGTGGCGCCGGACGACGTGACCGGGACTCGTTCGCCCGTCCGCAGATCGACACAGCGTGCGTTCTGCCCTCCCTGCGTCACGAGCGTGTGACCATCCTGCTGCCGCTCCGCCACCGTGACCCTGGAGGCACTGGCTCCGGCGGGCGGCGTGAGTTCGAACGACACCGTACCCGTGCCATCCGCGACGGTGGTCGCGGATGCCGGGGCGATGACCGTGCCCGCCGTCGCGGGCTGGGCGTCGAACGTCCACCCGGCCCCGGCGGGGACGGCGCCTGTGACGTCCTCCTCGGTCGTGTTGCCGGGCACGATCTGCTTCACCACCGACAGGGAGCCTGCGCACCCGGCCAAGGCGAGTTGCCCCAGCTGTTCTGCGGCGCCCGCGTAGTCGGGGGTCTGGAAGAAGTCGGCCTCGGCGAGGTTGTCCCCGTCGAAAGCGACCGGCCCCGAGATCGCGGCGAGATTGAGGGCGCTGACCCCCTGCACTCCGGCGCCGACCCCGAAGGAGACGATCCGCGAGCCCTCGGCCTTGAGCGCGTTCGCCGAGAACACCGCAGCCTCGACGTCGGTGAAGTGGGTGTTCGAGCCATCCCCGTGCGTGGCTCCCCAGCGGTCGGGATTGCCGTCGGTGAGCACGACGACGACGTCGTAGCGGGGAGACGCCGCGGCGACCTCTTGCAACGCGCGGTCCCAGTTCGTCCCCGAGCCGAGGCTCCACCCGGCGTACTGCGCCGTGAACGCGTCCGCCCCTGCTTGCGTGGACAGCGAGACCAACTCCGGACGGTTCTCGCTGGGTTCCCCGGTGGCGGACTCGATGCTCGGGGACTGACGGGAGAAGCTGAACACCGACCCGCGAGACGGCGTCCCGACGAGCGCGTTCGCGAAGGCATCGGCGGCCTGTTTGAGCTGCGGGAGCGCCGACCCCACCGAGGCGGAGAGGTCCATCACGATGGCGATGTCGGACCCGCACTTCGCGTCGAGAGCGGGGTTCACCCGGGACTGCTGCCAGACGCCGTTCGACCGCGTCGGCAGCGAGTTCGAGGAGGAGATCATGAATTCGCGCGTAGAACGGTAGGTCTGGCCGGCTTCCACGGCCGGCGTCGGGAAACGGTACGCCGAGGCCGTCGAACTCGATCCGCTCGCCGGGCCCGTGCGCAGGGCGTCGTTGGCATACCATCCGGCCGGCACCCCGATCGTTCCCACCCAGTAGGTGCGGCCGAGCTGGGCGCCGCTGAGGACGAAGCTGCAGTCGCCATCGGCATCCGACGTGCAGAGAGCCTCCGGCGTCGTCGCCGACTGCGACGCGAAGAGTCCGAGCTGGACATCCGCGAGCGGGCCCACCTCGTCATCGGAGATGCGGTCGCCGCCAGCACGGACCGTCACCACCGCGGTCCCGTCGGAGGGAGCGGGGACGGCACCGAGCGCCGCGGCCGGGATCCCGACAGAGCTGCAGAGGAGAACGGCGATCGCGACGGTGAGCACTCTCTTGGACGCCATGCCTCGAACGTAGCGAACGCCCCGAGCGCGGTCTAGCCTCTGCGACTGCGATCGCCCGGGTGCGCTCGTCGCGGTAGCCTGGATCCGTGCCCTCCCTCCACATCGCCGGTTCGACGCGCGCTCCGCGCCGTCTGTCGTCCGCGACGCCGATGACGGAGTGGATGCGCGTGGTTCTGCACCCCGGCACCAACGGGTGGACGAGCGTCTGGGGCACCCTCTCGCACGGCGAGATCGCGGGCTGCCCGCCGCCACAGGGATAGGCCGCGCCCGGACGGGTGCGGCGACATCGCGTCACCCATCCATCTGCCGTGAGGTATCCCTGTGTCTTCTTCGTCGTCCCCTGCCCGTTTCCGTCTCGCGCCGCATGAGCTCTGGCGCGGCATCCGCTCCACCGCCCGCAGCGACGTGCTGGGCGGCGGTCTCCTGCTGACCGCCACGCTCGCCGCCCTGATCCTCGCCAACTCCCCCGCCGCCTCCTGGTACGAGGCCGTCAGGGACTTCCGCTTCGGGATCCCGGAGTGGCACCTCGAGCTCAGTGTCGGCGCCTGGGCCGCCGACGGGTTGCTCGCGGTGTTCTTCTTCGTCGTCGGACTGGAGCTGAAGGAGGAGTTCGTCGCCGGCCGCCTCCGCGACCCCCGCCGTGCCGCGCTTCCGATCGCCGCCGCAGTGGGCGGCGTCATCGTCCCCGCCCTGTTCTTCGTCGCGATCAACGCGTCCTCCGGCGCCGAGGTCCTCCGCGGATGGGCGATCCCCACGGCCACGGACATCGCGTTCGCGATCGCGGTGCTCGCCGTCGTCGGCCGCTTCCTGCCGCCGGCGCTGCGGGTGTTCCTGCTGACCCTCGCGATCATCGACGACCTCATCGCCATCACGATAATCGCCACCTTCTACACCGAGACCATCAGCTTTGCCTGGCTGATCCTCGCGCTCCTCCCCCTCGCCGGCTTCGCACTCGCCGTGCAGAACGGCATCCGGTCCTGGTGGATCCTGCTTCCCCTCGCCCTGGCCGTCTGGGCGTTCGTGCATGCGTCCGGCGTGCACGCCACGGTGGCCGGCGTGCTGCTCGGCTTCATGGTGCCGGTGCGTCCGACGGCCCGCGCGCGGGTGCGCACGGGGACGGACGCCGACGGCGCCCCGGTGTACGACGGTCTCGCCGCGCACTTCGCGGATCGCTGGGGCATCGTGGCGACCCTCGTCGCCGTGCCGGTGTTCGCGTTCTTCGCAGCCGGGGTCGAGATCGGCGGCGTGGAGGGTCTCGTCTCGGCCCTGACCGATCCGATCACGATCGGGATCATCGTGGGCCTCGTGCTCGGGAAGCCGGTCGGCATCCTGCTCACGACCTTCCTGTTGAGCCGGGTGCCGGCGCTGCGCCTCGACGAGACGCTGCGCTGGCCGGATCTCGCCGGCATGTCCCTCCTCGCGGGCATCGGATTCACGGTCTCGCTGCTGGTGGGTGAGCTCGCGTACGGCAGCAGCAGCGTCGCGGACGATCACGTGAAGATCGGCGTGCTCGTCGGCTCACTCCTCGCCGCGGTCCTCGGCGGACTCGTGCTCGCGGCCCGCAGCCGTCGGGCACGCGCCGAGATCGGGCTCCCGCCCGGGGCCTGACCTCGGTCCTCTACGCTCCCCTGCGACATCCGTCAATGCCCTGAGTCATCCCCGAGGCGGTGCCTAGCGTCGGTCACTCCACGTAGCGAAGGAGCACCCGATGAAGGCGATGACCTACCGCGGACCATACAAGATCCGCGTCGAGGAGAAACCCGACCCGACGATCCAACACCCCAACGACGCGATCGTCCGGGTCACGAGAGCCGCCGTGTGCGGGTCGGATCTCCACCTCTTCCACGGCATGATGCCCGACACCCGCATCGGGCACACCTTCGGTCACGAGATCGTCGGGGTGGTCGAGGAGGTCGGTCCCTCCGTGGAGACGCTGCGCCCGGGTGACCGGGTGATGGTGCCGTTCAACATCTACTGCGGCTCGTGCTACTTCTGCCGCCGCGGCCTCTTCTCGAACTGCCACAACGTGAATCCCAACGCGACCGCGGTCGGGGGGATCTACGGCTACTCGCACACGACCGGCGGGTACGACGGCGGGCAGGCGGAGCGCGTGCGCGTGCCGTTCGCGGATGTCGGCCCCTCGGTGATCCCGGAGTGGCTCGCCTCCGACGACGCGCTGCTGCTCACCGACGCGTTCTCCACCGGCTACTTCGGCGCGCAGCAGGCGGACATCGCCGAAGGGGACACGGTGGTCGTGTTCGGCGCCGGGCCCGTCGGTCTGGCCGCCGCCCGCTCGGCCTGGTTCCTCGGCGCAGGACGGGTCATCGTCGTCGACCACCTCGACTACCGGCTCGAGAAGGCACGGGACTTCGCCTTCGCCGAGACGATGCACCTGCACGAAGCCGGTGACATCGTGCTCGCGCTGAAGAAGGCGACCGGCTACCTCGGCGCGGACGTGGTGATCGACGCGGTCGGCGCGGAGGCGGACGGCAGCGTCGTCCAGCACGTGACCGCCGCGAAGCTCAAGCTGCAGGGCGGCTCCCCCGTCGCGGTGAACTGGGCCATCGACAGCGTGCGCAAGGGCGGCACCGTGTCGATCCTCGGTGCCTACGGCCCGCTGGTGACCTCGGTGCGCCTCGGCGACATCATGAACAAGGGGCTCACGGTGCGCGGCAACCAGGCTCCCGTGAAGAGGCAGTGGCCGCGACTGCTCGAACACATCCAGGCGGGGCACATCCGCCCGTCCGAGCTGTTGACCCACCGCTTCCCCCTGGAGCACATCGCGGAGGCCTACCACGTGTTCTCGTCCAAGCTCGACGACTGCATCAAACCGCTCATCGTCGTCGGAGAGGAATGACCATGCCGTACGAAGGATCCCGACCCATCCCCGCACCGACCCCCGATGAGCTGCGTGCCCGGATCCCGGGCTGGGGCGCCGACCTCGCCCCCGAGCACCGCCGCACCTGGCAGCAGCTGGAGGATGTCGGCGACACCGGCGCGCATTGGGACCTCCCCGAGCGTCAGGGCCCCGACCGCGGTCGCGAGCGCTCGCTCGAGCACGGGATGCTGCCTCCCGTCTGGGGCACCGCCCAGCCGCTGCACGGCCTGTCCGGCGCCATCCGGCGCGTGGCCTACGACCGGTTCAGCGAGACGAAGAACACCCGCTGGCTGCTGCTCGTGGTGGGCGACCGCGTCGATGCCGTGACCGCGCACGCCCGCTCCCTGCTTACCCGGCGGCCGGACGACCCCATCACGCAGACCGGCGTCCTCGCGGAACCGCAGCATCGTCCGCTCGCGTCGCGGTTCGGACGCGGCCGCATCGATCTCCGGCACACCTGGCTCGACCCGATCATCGTCGTGGGGCCCTGGGCGCTGACGGCGGTCCTGAGCGTCCGCGCTCTCCGCCGCCTCGGCCGTCGGCGCTGAGCCGGGACCGAGACGGCGGCGTGGTGGCGCTCAGCGCTGCAGGATGCCCGCGGTGACGACCTCCGGACGGAGATCGAGCCGCCGCAGCAGCTGCGCATTGAGCGCCACCACGATCGTCGACAGCGACATGAGCACCGCGCCGACCGACATCGGCAGCACGAAGCCGATCGGAGCGAGAACACCCGCGGCGAGCGGGACGGAGAGCAGGTTGTACCCGGCCGCCCACCAGAGGTTCTGGGTCATCTTCCGATACGAGGCGCGGGAGAGCTCGATGACCGACAACACCGCACGCGGGTCGTCGCCGGCGAGGATCACGCCGGCGGAGGCGATCGCCACGTCCGTTCCGGCGCCGATCGCCAGGCCCACGTCGGCCTGAGCGAGCGCAGGGGCGTCGTTCACGCCGTCACCCACCATCGCGACCTTGCGGCCCTCACGCTGCAGCTCCTGCACCTTCGCGGCCTTGTCCTCCGGCCGGACGCCCGCGAACACACGGTCGATGCCGAGGTCGGCCGCGACGGTGTGCGCGACGGCTTCCGCGTCGCCGGTGATCATCACGACCTGGACGCCGAGCGCATGCAGCGCATCGACCGCGTCCCGCGACTCCGGACGCACCTCGTCCGCGAGCTTGAGCGCCCCGATGACGCGGCCGTCCCGCAGCACGTGCAGGATGATCGCGCCGTCCGCACGCCACCCTTCCGCGGCGGGGAGCTCGTTGGCATCCTCCTCCGTGAGCAGGTGCGGGCCGCCGACGCGGATCACGGCGCCGTCCACCGTCGCGGTCACCCCCACCGCCGGCGAGGACGAGAAGTCGCGGCTCGCCGGCACGCGGAGCTCCTTGTCGCGAGCGGCCCGGACGATGGCCTTCGCCAGCGGATGCTCGCTGTCGGCCTCGGCGGCCGCGGCGAGCGCCAGCACCTCCTCCGCGGTCTCCGCACCGGCCACCGACACCGCGGAGACGACGGGCTCGCCCTTGGTCAGCGTGCCGGTCTTGTCGAACAGCACGGTGTCGACGGTACGCATGCTCTCCAGGGCCAGCCGGTCCTTCACCAGCACGCCGCCACGGGCCGCGCGCTCGGTCGCGATCGAGACGACGAGCGGGATGGCCAGGCCCAACGCGTGCGGGCAGGCGATCACGAGCACGGTGATCGTGCGGATCACGGCGTCGTCCGGCAGGCCGACCGCGCTCCACACCACCGCGGTGATCGCGGCAGCACCGAGCGCGAACCAGAACAGCCAGCCGGCGGCCGTATCGGCCAGACGCTGTGCGCGGGACGAGGAGTTCTGCGCTTCCGTCACGAGCCGCTGGATGCCCGCGAGCGTCGTATCGTCTCCGGTCGCGGTGATCTCCACGCGGAGGCCGGAGTCGGTGGCGACGGTTCCCGCGGTCACCGGATCGCCGGTCGTCCGGGTGACGGTGCGGGACTCCCCCGTCACCATGGACTCGTCCATCGAGGCGCGGCCGTCCACGATCCGCCCGTCGGCGGGGATGCTGCCGCCGGGACGCACCACGACGACATCGCCCACGCGAAGGTCCGACGGGGCGACCCGCACGACCTGATCGCCCTCGACGCGCTCGGCCTCGTCCGGCAGCAGCGCGGCCAACGAGTCGAGGGCGGAGGTGGTCTGCGCCAGCGACCGCATCTCGATCCAGTGCCCGAGCAGCATGATCACGATGAGGAGCGCGAGCTCCCACCAGAAATCGAGCTCATGATGCAGCAGGCCGAGGCTCGCTCCCCACGACGCGACGAATGCCACGGTGATCGCGAGCCCGATGAGCAGCATCATGCCGGGCTGCCGCGCACGGATCTCGCTGACGGCGCCGGTGAGGAACGGCTTGCCTCCCCACACGTACATGACCGTGCCGAGGACCGGCGACACCCAGACCAGGCCCGGGATGTCGGGAAGCGGGTAGCCCACGATCATCGCGAACATGCCCGAGAGCAGCACGGTCGGCACGGCCAGGACGAGCATGATCCAGAACAGCCGCCGGAACTGCGCGACGTGGTCGCCGTGACCACCATGTCCCCCGTGACCGCCGTGGCCGGTGTGGTCCGCGTGCGTGTCGGCCTCCGCTTCAACGGGGTGGCCGTGCGCGGAATGGTCGTGATGCGAGGTGCTCATGTCTTCCCTCCAACGTCGATGATGCCGTGCGGGGCCGGATCTGTCGCGGCCCCGCACGGGTGGGGGCTCAGGCCGCCCTGGTGTACTTCGCGGGATCGGCGTCGAACGCCGGCCCGCAGCCCGCGCAGCAGAAGTAGTAGCGCGTGCCCTCGTGGTCGCGGTACAGCCCCGCGGCCTCGGCCGTGGCGATCACCACCGGTGTGCCGGCCATCACCGGGCATTCGGCCATGCCCTCGGCCGGCGCGGCGAGCAGGTCGGTGCGCCCTTCGGCGGAGACGCCGCTCTGGCGCGGAACGCTGCAGCAGGATCCTGCGGGGGAATCGGACATGTCGGTACTCCTCTGTCTCTCGTTCACGGGGTGTCCACCGCCCTGCTGCGGAAGGACCGCAGGCGGAGGCTGTTGCCGACGACGAAGACGCTGGAGAACGCCATCGCCGCACCGGCGAGCATGGGGTTGAGCAGGCCGAGTGCCGCCAGCGGGATCGCTGCGACGTTATAGGCGAAGGCCCAGAACAGGTTGCCCTTGATCGTGCCGAGCGTGCGCCGGGCCAGGCGGATCGCGTCCGCCGCACTGCGCAGATCGCCGCGGACGAGGGTGATGTCGCTCGCCTCGATCGCCGCGTCTGTCCCGGTCCCCATCGCCATCCCCAGGTCGGCCTGGGCGAGGGCCGCGGCGTCGTTCACGCCGTCTCCCACCATCGCGACGACCTTGCCTTCGTCCTGGAGCCGGCGCACCACGTCCACCTTGTCCTGGGGCAGCACCTCGGCGATCACCTCGGCGATGCCCACCTCGCGGGCGATCTGCTCTGCCACTGCGCGGTTGTCGCCGGTGAGCAGGACAGGCGTCAGTCCCAGCGCCCGGAGCTGCGCCACCGCCTCCGCGCTCGTGGTCTTGACCGCATCGGCGACGACGAGCACCCCGCGGGCACGACCGTCCCAGCCCACCGCGATCGCGGTCTTGCCCTGGGCCTCCGCCTCGGCCTTGGCCGCAGCCAGCCCCGCGGACAGGTGCTGCGACCAGTCGGCGAGCAACGAGGCGCGTCCCACGACGACGGCGTGGCCGTCCACGATGCCGTGGACGCCCCTGCCCTCGACGTTCGCGAACTCCTCGACGCTCGGCAGGGCACCGAGCTCCCGGGTGGCCGCGGCCGCCACGGCCTGCGCGATGGGGTGCTCGGAGGCGTCCTCGAGGGCACCGGCGAGCCGCAGCAGCTCCTCGCCCTCCACGCCGTCGTCGGTGTGCACCGCCGTCAGCGTCATGCGGCCGGCGGTGACGGTCCCCGTCTTGTCGAGCAGGATCGTGTCGACCTTCCGAGTCGACTCGAGCACCTCAGGGCCCTTGATGAGGATGCCCATCTGGGCACCGCGACCCGTGCCGACGAGCAAGGCGGTCGGCGTGGCCAGCCCCAGCGCGCAGGGGCAGGCGATGATGAGCACCGCGACCGCGGCAGTGAAGGCGGCGGACGCCGGGAACCCGGCCCCCAGCCACACTCCCAGCGTGCCGAGGGCGATCACGATCACGATCGGCACGAAGATCCCGGAGATACGGTCCGCGAGGCGCTGCACCTCGGCCTTCCCGGTCTGCGCCTCCTCCACGAGCCGCGCCATCTGGGCGAGCTGGGTGTCTGCGCCGATGCGGGTCGCACGCACCACCAGGCGTCCCCCGGCGTTCACCGTGGCTCCGGTGACGGCATCGCCGGCACCGACCTCCACGGGCACCGACTCGCCGGTCAGCATCGAGGCGTCGACCGCGGACGTGCCGCTGACCACCACGCCGTCGGTGGCGATCTTCTCCCCCGGGCGCACGACGAATGCGTCCCCGACCCGCAGTTCGCTCGTCGGGATCCGGGTCTCGACGCCCTGCCGGAGCACGGCGACCTCCTTCGCGCCGAGCTCCAGCAGCGCCCGGAGCGCCGCACCGGCCTGCCGCTTCGAGCGCTTCTCGAAGTAGCGCCCGGCGAGGATGAACGTGGTCACCCCCGCCCCGACCTCGAGGTAGATGTTCCCGGCGCCGTCGCTGGGCGCGACGGTGAGCTCGAACGGGTGTGTCATGCCGGGCATCCCGGCGGTGCCGAAGAAGAGCGCGTACAACGACCACAGCAGGGCGGCGATCGTGCCCATGGAGATGAGCGTGTCCATCGTGGCCGCACCGTGCCGGAGGTTGATCCACGCCGCCTTGTGGAACGGCCACGCCGCCCACACGATCACGGGGCCCGCGAGCGCGAGCGACAGCCACTGCCAATACGTGAACTGGAGCGCCGGGATCATCGCCATCGCGATGACCGGGACGGTGAGCACGACGGACGCGATCAACCGGTGACGCAACGCCGTGAGCTCCGGATCCGGCTGCTCTCCGTCGGGCTGCGCACCCTTCGGCGAGGGAGGCGCGGGAACGACGGCGGTGTAGCCGGTCTTCTCGACCTCGGCGATGAGCACGGCGGTGTCCACGCCTTCCGGCGCCGTGACCGTCGCCTTCTCGGTGGCGTAGTTCACGGTCGCGGTGACGCCGTCGAGACGGTTGAGCTTCTTCTCGATCCGCATCGCGCACGACGCACACGTCATGCCGCCGATCTCCAGCTCCACGCTGGTCGCGGACGGGGTGTCCATCAGGACCGGACCGCCTGGTAGCCCGCCTCGTCAACGGCGGCCACCACGGCCGTGTCGTCGACGGGGGCGGAGCTGCGCACCACGAGTCTCCCGCTCTGCGCGCTGACATCGATACCCTCGACACCGGGGATGCGCGACACCTCGTCGCGGATCGCCATCTCGCAGTGGCCGCAGGTCATTCCGGTGACCTGGTACTCGCTCGTGCTCATCATGCTTCCTTTCCTCGGGATACCCCCCTGGGGTACTCCTTCGGCACAACTCTATACCCTCCGAGGGTATTCCCGCACGCCCGGGCCGCAGCGGGACTCGTCCGCTCCGGGTGAGGGACGCTCGGCATCCGTCGCCGGGCCTGTGAAGATCGCGGTCATGGACTCCTCACCTCTGGCTTCCTGGCGGGACACCGGCACGCGGCGCACGATCGAGGCGTTCGTCGCCGCCGTGACGGAGGGCACCGACGCCGTCCCCGTCGACGAACGCATCGCGGTGTTCGACAACGACGGCACTCTCTGGTCGGAGAAGCCCATGCCCACCCAGCTGCATTACGTGGTGGAGCGCTGGCGCGAAGAGGCGACCCGCGACCCGTCCCTGGCCGACCGGCAGCCCTACCGAGCAGCGGTCACCGGTGACCTCGCCTGGCTCGGCACCGCGATCGACAAGCACTACGCCGGCGACGACTCCGACCTCGGAGTCATCATCCAGGCGCTCCTGGGACTGACCGACGGCGTGAGCGTGGAGGACTACGCCCGCTCCGTGGCGGAGTTCTACCGCACGGCCCAGCACCCGCTCCTGGGCCGCCCCTACGCCCAATCGGTGTACCGCCCGATGGTCGAGCTGCTGCGGTACCTCGAGAGCCACGGCTTCACGTGCTACATCGTGTCGGGCGGCGAGCGCGATTTCATGCGGCCGATGACCCAGGCGAACTACGGCATCCCTCCCGAGCGGGTGATCGGCTCGGCGCTCGGACTCTCCTACGACGAGAAGGATGCCAGCATCCGCTACTCCTCGGCCCTGGCGTTCTTCGACGACGGACCGGAGAAGCCGGTGCGGATCTGGAGTCGGATCGGCCGGCGCCCGCTGCTGGCGGCCGGCAACTCCAACGGCGACATGCCGATGCTCGACTTCGCGCACGGCGGCCCGCGGCCCGGGCTCGCACTGCTGATCCATCACGACGATGCCGGCCGCGACGACACCCCCTACGACACGGGAGCCGAGCGGGCCCTGGACGCCGCAGCCGACCGGGGCTACACCGTGGTCAGCGTGAAGGACGACTGGGCGTCCGTGTTTCCCGACTCCGTCTGAGGCGGAGAACACCGGTCAGAGAGCGCAGCGGAAGCCGATGTGGGTCATGGCGGTGTCCTCCGCCTGGGCCGACCGCGCCGCGGGGCGATAGCGGAGGCAGTATTCGGGGGCGCAGAGGTGCGAGCCGCCTTTGAGCACGCGGCGAGGGATGGGTGACCCGGGCTCGGACGACAACAGGCTCGCGCGCTGACCGGCGTCGACACCCGCCGCACCCGGCGGCACGTGGCGATGCGTCCAGTAGTCGTCCGTCCACTCCCAGACGTTGCCGATCATGTCGTGCAGGCCGTAGCCGTTCGCGGGGAACGAGGCGACCGGAGCGGTGCCGATCCACCCGTCTGCGCCGTCGTTCCGGTAGGGGAAGGCACCCTGCCAGGTGTCGGCCATGAGGGTGCCGTCCGGCTTCGTCTCCTGACCCCAGGCGAAGCGGGCACCGACGAGCCCACCGCGCGCCGCCCATTCCCACTCCGCCTCGGTGGCCAGGCGCCTGCCGGCCCACGCGGCGTAGGCAGCGGCATCGGGATACGCGACCTGCACGACCGGATGGTCGAGGCGGTCGTCGATCGACGACCCCTGCCCGAACGGGTGGCGCCAGGACGCCCCCGGCTCCCACCGCCACCACTGCCGCCAGTCGCGCAGGTCCACGGGGCCGGTGGTCGGTGTGAAAACCATGGCGCCGGGGACGAGGTCGTCCGGATGCACGCCGGGATAGTCGGCGGGGTCCATCGGCCGCTCGGCGATCGTGACGTACCCGGTGTCCTCGACGAACGCGGCGTACTGGCGGTTCGTCACGGGATGCTGATCCAGCGTGAACGCCTCCACGCGCCGCTCGTGGACTGGTCCTTCCTCCGGGTAGAACTCGTCCGACCCCATGAGAAGCGTTCCGCCGGGGATCTCGATCATCGCCGTCATGACCTCATGCTAGGCCTCGGCCCCCTCCGTTCGATCACTCCCGCGACAGCATCGCCGCCGCCTCGAGTTCCATATCGAGATACTGCTCTGTGCTCACGTCCACCGCCACGCCCAGCAGCTTGCCGCCGGTGAACGGGAACGGGTTGCGGTACTGGGCGCTCACCGGGTCGGCGCTGTCCCACCCCACGCAGAGACCGTCGCCGCACAGCGTGAACTTCCCGACCTGCGCCCGCATCGGACCCGACGCCACGGCGCGATCATCGACGTACAGCGTGGCCGTGCCGACGGACTCGCCGTGCTCCCCCGCTCCCTCGCGGACGAACTCCACGCCGAGGGTGTGCGGGCCCGGGGTGAGTTCGTCGGAGGAGAACGACTGCTCCGGTGGGATGCCGAGGAAGTTGTACACGTAGACGAGTCTGTTGTCTTTGAGGAACAGCGAGTGCCCGCCGAAGCGAGAGCCGTGGGCGAACAGCACGCCCTCCGCCCCCTCGTCGAGGATCACGTCGGCGATGATCTTGTAGGAGCGCCCGCGGATGTTCACCGCGACGCTCTCCGGCACCGCCGCGGTGCCGGGGAAGTACACGTACCGTTCCCGGGGCTCTTCCGCCTGAGGCCTGGGGACCGTGAGGATCTCGCGGGCCGACCGGTCGTCGAGCGGAAGCGCGAAGTTCGCCTCCGCCTCCGCGAACCACGCGGCGATGAGCTCCTGCAGCTTCTCCGGGTGGGTCGCGGCCAGGTCGTCCGACTCGGAGCGGTCCTCCGCCACGTGGTACAGCTCCCAGACGTCATCATCGAAGTGACCCTTGCCGCTCAGCGGCGCGTGCACGGCGGCGGCCTTCCAGCCGTCCTTCCAGATGCCCCTCGTCCCGAGCATGGAGTAGTACTGGACCGTCTTCGTCGTCGGCCCGTCCGGCGCGGCGTCGAAGGAAGATCGCATCGAGACGCCGTCGAGCGGTCGCTGCGGCACCCCACGGAACGACTCCGGCATCTCGATGCCGATCACGTCGAGCACCGTCGCGACGACGTCCACCGAGTGGTGGTACTGGTGGCGCAGCTCCCCCTTCGCGGCGATGCCCTTCGGCCAGTGCACGACCATCGGGTCGCAGGTGCCGCCGGAGTACTGGGAGTACCGCTTGAACATCTGGAAGGGGGTGGAGAACGCCGCCGCCCACCCCGTCGGGTAGTGGTTGTAGGTGTCGGCGGACCCGAGCGTGTCGATCATCGCGAGGTTCTCGGCGAGGTCGTCGGGATAGCCGTTGAAGAACTTGTTCTCGTTCACCGAGCCGTCCGGCGACCCCTCCCCGGAGGCGCCGTTGTCGGCGCAGTAGAAGATGATCGTGTTCTCCAGCTGCCCCGTCTCCTCCAGATAGTCCACGATCCGCCCGACCTGTGCGTCCGTGTACTCGGAGAAACCGGCGAAGACCTCGGCCATCCGGGCGAAGAGCCTCCGCTCGTCGTCGTTCAGCTCCGACCACGGACGCACGTGGTCGGCGGGGTTCGCGGCGTCCTCCGGCAGCGGGTTGAACGGCGTCATCCGCGTGCCCTCCGGCAGCACGCCCTTCTCGATCATCCGGGCGAGCACCCAGTCGCGGTAGGCATCGTAGCCGTCGTCGAACGCGCCCTTGTACTTGTCGATGTATTCCTGCGGAGCGTGGTGCGGCGCGTGGTTCGCCCCCGGGCAGAACCACATGTACCAAGGCTTCGAGGGATTCGACGCCTGCTGGTTCCTGATCATCGCGAGCGCCTGATCGGCGAGGTCCTTGGACAGGTGGTACCCCTCCTCCGGGCCGTACGGCTGCTCGATGAAGTGATTGTCCTCCACGAGGTCCGGGTACCAGTTGTTCGTCTCGCCGCCGAGGAATCCGTAGAAGCGGTCGAACCCGAGCTGCAGCGGCCACATCGAGCGGCTGCCGCCCGGAGCGATGTCCTCCTCCGGGACGTTGTGGTTCTTGCCGAGCCAGAACGTGCTGTACCCGTTCTCCTGCAGCACCTGTCCGATCGTCGCGCACTCCGCGGGAAGCCGTCCCGCGAAGCCGGGAAAGCCGTTCGTGCCCTCCATGATGACGCCGGCGCGGTTGACGTGATGATTTCGTCCCGTGAGCATGGTGGACCGCGTCGGGGAGCACAGCGCCGTGGTGTGCCACTGCGTGTAGGTGAGGCCGCCAGCGGCGAGACGGTCCATGGTCGGCATCGAGATCCGGCCGCCGTACGGCGACCAGGAGGCGAGCCCGGTGTCGTCGTAGAGCACCACGAGGACGTTCGGAGCGCCCTCGGGCGCCTTCCGCAGCTCGTACGGCGACCAGTCGGGACGGGAGTCGCGGACGTCCAGCCTGATCTCGCCCGCGAAGTCCGCATTGAATTCCGGCATCATCTCTCCTTCGCTCTGGGCGCGGCCGCGCGCGCCTCGATCCGAGTCTCCGGACCCGGCCTACATCCCGACAGGGGTCTTCACCCGGGCAGGGTGACCTCGGCGTCGGCGGCGTCCTCGACGACCGTGGCGGGCCCTGGGCGCCGCAGCAGCTCGACGAGGATCGTCAGCACGAGCACGCCGAGCGCCACGCCGAGGACGGCTCCGAAGGTGACCGGACGCGTCGCCAGAAGGATCAGGACCCCGATCGCCATCCCCGCGATGAGGATCGCACCGCGATAGCGGTCGACCGCCCGCCCGAACCGCCCGGTCGAGATCCCGCGCGCCTCAGCCGCGTCGCGCAGCGCCCCGAACCCGCTCTCCGTGACGCGCCGCACCGTGAGGGCGCTGCGGCTCGACCCGGCGAGCCAGGCCCAGAGCGCGATGAGCACCCCGACCAGAGCGAGCGCGACGATCGTGGAGCCGAGGAGCGCGGTGAGCTGATCGAAGAGCGATTCGGCCGCCGCGGCCGTCATGATCGACGGGCTGACGGCGCTGACGAAGAACCCGCGCCCGACGCCCATCCCGGCGGCGAGGAGGAAGAAGACGACGGCGAAACCCGCACTCGTCCAGAACAGCGCCCGCGGCCGGTTCACCGCGAGCAGCACGCCGAGGACGACGAGGCCGAGGACCACCCAGGGCAGCCAGAACCCCGCCGTCACTGCGATCTGGTAGACCGTGCGGACCAGCACCAGCGCGTCGGCCTGCACCACGGGGATGGTGCGATCGATCACCGGGATGAGGTCGGCCACCCCGGCCCCGCGCTCCGCCAGAGCCTCCTTGACCCTTTCGACGACCGCGCCCACGTCCACCGAGAGCACGCCGTCGTCGCTGAGTTCCAGCGCGGTGCCGGGCTCGTCCTGCAGGATCGCGACGGCGCGCTCGTGCGTGAAGCGCAACGTCTCCGCCCAGATGTCGGCGAACTGCTGCGACGAGACCACATCGTGCACGACGCCGTCGATCAGGGACGACAACCCCGACGCGGCCGGGGCTTCCAGCAACCCGAGGGCGGCTGTGGCACGCGGCGGGAGGTCGAGGGCACGCAGGCCGTCGAAGAGCTCGCCGACCACCGCATCCAGGTCGACCTGCTCGTCGATCGCCGCCGTCACCTGGTCGGCGACGAAGTCCTGCACGTCCGGGTCCTCGGCCAGCGGAGCGAAGGTCGCGACGAACCGGTCCGCATCCACGAGCTGCAGTCGGGCCCACGTCCCCATCGCCGCGATCGGCGCCAGGAGCACGGCGACGACGAGCACGATCCCGGCGATGATGCTCCGGGCCGAGATCCGGCGTCGAGGGCGTCGGAGCGCCTCGTTCTCCAGCTCCAGCGCGCGCAGTCGTTCCCGCAGGTCTTCGATCTCGCTCATCGGCGTCTGGTCTCGATCGTCGCGACGCTCAGCTCAGCAGCTTCTGCTTCGCGGCGGTGAACTCCTCCTGAGTCAGCACGCCGGAGGCCTTCAGCGATCCGAGCTCCTGAAGCCGGGCGATCAGGTCGTCGGCCGGTGCGGGAGGCGCGGCCGGCGGGCTCGGCGGCGGCGCATACTGCGCAGCCGCGTTCCGAGCCGCGTCGTCCAGCTGGGCCTGTTGCTGGGCGGCCTCGTACTGCTGCTGCTCGTACTCGCTCTGCGCACGGCGCTCCTGATGCCGCATCGCGGCTCCCTGCACCGCGGTCGCCGTCCCCGCGACCACCGCGGTCCGCGCGGCGAGACCGATGAGCCCCGGCCGACCGAATCTCCGCAAGGGCATGTCAATCACCTTCCTGTTCGAGGATGTCCATCACCGCGTTGACGACGGGAGCCGGAACGCGCTCGCTGCGCAGCACCTGGCCTCCCGCCTCGGCCACAGCCTGGGCGAGGGTCCGGGCGAAGAGGAGCTCCAGGACCACGACCGCCGCCGACCGCCCCGGTGGCACGACCTCGGCCAAGGCGCGGACGTCGTCCTCGCTCGCAAGTCCGGACACGATCGGCTCGAGGCCGTCGAGGGTCAGGGGCTCCTCAGCCTCTTCCCGTTCGAGGATCTCGAGCTCCCCGTCCGCCGTCCGCGTCACCAGCACGAAGTCCAGCACGCGCACCACGCCCGTCGACACCAGGTCGGTCAGCGCCCCGAACGTGGACGGATCCGGTCGATCACCGTCGAAGCCCACGAGATAGAACTCGACGGGTCCGAATCGGAACTCCTTCATGTCGTCACCCTTCATCCGCGGTCCAGAATGGCACCGCCATCGTCGCCCGCTCGCCGAATCCTCACCCGCTCCGGGTGAGGATTCGGGACTCCCTCTCCGCGCGGCTGTCACCATCGGAGGACGGAGCGAATCGAGGTGGCCATGAGGAGCCGGGTGCTGGGAGACGTGGCGTTCGTCGTGGTCGAGCTCCGCAACGCACACCCGGGACCACCCGTCCTCGAACCGCTGCTGCGTCAGGTCGAGGACGGCACGCTGCGCGTGCTCGACTTCCTCGTCGTGCGCCACGACGCCGCCGAGGGGCACCGCATCACGGAGGTCGACGGAGACGACTTCTCGCTCGCCGGTCTGCCCCTCTACGCGCCGGGCCTGATCTCCCTCGACGACGTCGGATACTTCCTCCCCTGGGTGCCGCAGGGGGCGGTCGCTGCGGTGATCCTGGTAGAACAGCGCTGGGACGTGCGCTTCGTCCGCGAGGTCGAGGACGGCGGCGATCGTATCCTGGCGACGCAGGCGATCCCCTCCGCGATCGCGAACGCCGCCCTGGTGGCGACGCTCGGTGCACAGGCCTGACATCCCTCCGGACTCAGACCATGGCGTGCACGGCCTCCCGGCGGGATGAGACCCCGAGCTTCCGGTAGATCGCACGTTGGTGCGTCTTCACCGTATTGACCGAGACGCGCAGCTCCTGGGCGATCTCCGGCAGTGTCCGTGCGGTCTGCATCTGATGGAAGACGTCGCGCTCTCGCTCCGACAGCCGGTCCGTCACTGACCCCACGGCGTCGACGGCGAGGCACTTCTCGATGAACTCCTCGAATTGCGTGCCGTGATGCACCTGGGCCTGGAGCAGGCGCCGTACCGCGACCTCCCGCGGGCCGAAGAGCACGACGAGGTTCTCCTGCGAGGCCAGGGCGAGCGCGGCCTCGCACAGGTCATGAGCTTGCTCGTGGTGTCCGGTCCCGCGCCGCAGCACCGCCGCGGTGATGAGCGTGGCGGCCTTGACGTACGACAGCTCGGAGGCGCCCCGCAACGATCGGAGCATCTCCAGCGCCGCCGCATGCTCCTCGGCGCGACGCAGGATGCCGGACAGGGCCACTCCCACGAGCGGGAGGTCGGTGCCGCCCGCGTACTTCTTCGCGATGCGCAGCGCGCGCTCCCTCCGCCCCACCGCCTCCTCGAGCAGCGCCACCGACGATTCGCGGAACGCCGGCCACGCCACCCCCTGCACGACGTCGATGGGGAGCTCCTGCACCCCGATGGCCGCCCGACGACAGATCGCGGGGTCTCCCGTGAGCGCGGCGGCATAGGCGCCCATCATGCGCGCATGGCCGGCGAGATCCCGCCCGGAACCCGCCTCCTCGCGTGCCGCCTCGAAGATCCGCACCGCCTCCTCCGCCTCGCCGGACCAGTAGGCGACCCATCCGGCGGCGGCCTCGGCGCTTCCGCTCGCGAAGGTGTTCCGTGGGAGAACGGAGTCTCCGAGGCTCTCCTCCTCGGCCAGGACGGTCGCAGCCTCCGAGAGCCGACCCGAGGCGGCGAGGCCATACGCCAGGTGACCGAGCGCGCGGGAGGTGAGGTCGCGGTCTCCCGCTTCCCGCGCCTCCCGCGCCGCGGCGGAGAAGTACTCGATCGCGAGATCCGGCGCCTCCCGATTGCGCAGCGCTGTCCATCCGAGCAGATGGTTGAGGGCCACCCGGCCGCCGTACATCCGGTCGTCCTCGGCCTGGAGGAGCGCGCGGATCTCGGGACCAGACACGGCCGTCTCGGCGGAGGACTCCGCCAGCAGCAGGCGGACGATGACCAAGACGGCCGGGTCGCCCGTGCCCGGCGTCCGATCGAGGAGCGCCTCGGCTCGGCGACACAGCTCTCGGGCGACGCGATGGTCTCCGAGGATATCGCTGGCACCGGCCCGCACGAGGAGGAGCTGTGGATCATCCGGCGTGTCCCGCAGGAGGGAGATCGCCGTCCGCTCGACGTCCCCCGCCGACGCGCCGACCACGAGCCCCAGCCAGTGGCGGAGCAGGATGGCCCTGGCACCGACGGGGTCCCCGGCGCGGCGCGCACGCGTCACGGCGGCGATCGGGTCCGTACCCTCCAGGGCGCGGGCGGCGCGGCGGTGCGCGGCGGCATACCTGTCGGCATCCGTCCGCGCGAGGTCGGCACACCGACGGGCGAACGCCGGATGCCACCGATAGATCGGGCCGGTCGGGCCGTCGAAACGGTCGAGGAACAGGCCGAGTCGGACGCAGCTCTCGAGGAGCTCGGCGGCGTCCTCCCTCGCCGTCACCACCGCTGCGGTCTCCGGGGTCAGCTCCGCGCAGACGGTGCCGTCGAGCACGAAGTCGGCGAGTCCCGGCGGCAGCGCAGCCAGCACGTGCTCGCGGACGTACTCGCTGAGGAAGGAGGATGCCGTCGACCCGGCGGTGGACGGCAGGGCACCGCCCACGAGCACGAGCCGGACCGCGATGGGCCACCCGCCGGTCTCCTCTCGGACCGCGGTCGCGTCGAGTCCGCCGGGGAGGGACAGCATCAGACGGCGGATCTCCTCGGTGGAGAACCGGAGCACGTCGACGCCGACGAACGATCCGGGGTGCATGAGGCGGTGTCGGGACAGGGTGACCTCGATCAGCGTCGTGCCGACGAGGACGAGACGGAGACCGTCCGGAGGCTGGTCGGCGAGCAGGCCGAGCAGCCCCTCGCGCCAGCCCTCGCCCGCGCGGTGCGCATCGTCGACGATGAGGTGCACCGGATGCTCGGCATCCTGCAGCGCCGCGCAGATCTGCCGGTAGGCGCGGACCGGGTCCTCGACGTCACGGGGCACGGCGAATGTGCGGCCCGCGCGGTCGGCGGCGAGGGCCAGCGCATTCATGACCCCGGACGTCAGCAGCGCGGGATCGTCGTCCGAGGCGCTCAGCGTGAGCCAGGCGACGTCGTCGCGCGTCGCGGCCCAGGCCGTGGCGGCCGTCGTCTTGCCGTAACCGCTCGGTGCGCTGAGGACCGTCACCCCGTCGGCGGCCACCGCCGCCGTGATCGCTGACATCACGCGTTCCCGCGGGAGGACGCCGATGGGCGGGGCGGGTGGCCGGAAACGCATCGTCGGTCCCGGCCTCGTGGAACGTACGGGAGGCGACATGGCAACACGAAACCACGGGTCCGCGCCCCCTTCCAGGGGGTGAGCCCGCAATCACCCGGATGAAAGTGCCGGGGGCTACGCTGGCGGCGTGACCCCGCTCTCGACTCCTCCCGGCCCCGCGACAGACCGCGCGATCTCCCCTGCTCTGCGGACCCTGCTGATCCTGGCGGCGAGCGCGATCGTCCTCGCGGGCGTCTCGCTGGCGCGTGAGGTCTTCGGCCCCCTGGCCCTCGCGATCGTCATCGTCGTGATCTGCGAGCCGATCCGTCGGCCCTTCCAGCGCCCTGGCCGACCCGCCTGGATCGGGACGACGGCCGTGATCGTCCTCGCCTACGTGATCCTGCTGGCGATGGCGGCGCTGCTGTGGCTTGCCGGCACCCAGTTCGCCCGACTCGTCGGCGACCTGGCGTCCCAGGACGGCCTCGTGCGCGCCGCCGATCAGGTCGTCGCCTGGCTGCAGTCCCTCGGGCTGGATCAGGAGGCGGCGGATGCGGCCGCCTCGATCCTCGATCCCGAGACCCTGCTCGGTGTGGCGGGGAGCCTGGGCAGCGCGGTGCTCGGCGTCGCCACCGCCCTGTTCTTCGTCTGCGCCTACATCATCTTCCTCGCAGCAGACGCAGCCCGATACCGGACCGCGCCGGCGCTCTTCGGCACGACGCACGGCCCGGTCCTGCGGCGCATCGCCCATCTGCAGACGGGGGTTCGCCGGTACTACGTCGTCAACGCCGCCTTCGGCGCCGTCGTGGCGATCATCGACGGCCTCGCGCTGTGGTGGATGGGCGTCCCCGCCCCGGTGGTCTGGGCGATCCTCGCCTTCGTGACGAACTTCATCCCGAACATCGGCTTCGTGCTCGGTCTCATCCCGCCCGCGATCCTCGCCTTCGTGGTGGGCGGCTGGCCGTTGCTCCTCGGCGTCATCGCCGTGTACTGCGTGGTGAACGTCGTGCTCCAGGTGCTCGTCCAACCCAAGTTCGTCAGCGACGCGGTCGACCTGAGCCTCACGTTGAGCTTCTTCTCCGTGATCTTCTGGACCTTCGTGATCGGGCCGCTCGGCGCCATCCTGTCGATCCCGCTGACCCTCCTCGTACGCGCGCTCGTCCTGGAGGGCGACCCGGGATCGACCTGGGTGCGCTGGGTCAGCGGCGACCGCACCGCTCTCCCCGAGCCGTCGGCGACGCCGACGGCGCCCGCGGCGCCGACTCGACGCCGTTTCCGCCGACGCTGACGCCGCGCGCCGCCGGCACCGCACCGCGAAATCACCAGGGCGAGGTTGCCCGCCGCTCTGGTCGTCGCCGTCCGACGATGCCATCGTGAAGCCGGACACCACCGGCGACGAAGGGAGAGCGCATGCCGCGTCCGCTCGCGGGCCTGACCCGACGCACCCTCGTCACCGAGCTGACCGCGGGAGTCACCCTCCTGGCGATCGCCATCCCGCTCAACATCGGCTACGCCCAGATCGCCGGGCTCCCCGCGACCGCCGGGCTGTACGCACTGATCGTCCCGACCGTCGTCTACGCGCTCGTGGTGTCGTCGCGTCAGCTGGTCGCCTCTCCTGACGCCGCGGCAGCCGCCCTGGTGGCCTCCTCGATCGGCGGCCTGGCCGTCGCGGGAAGCGCCGACTACGCCACCCTCGCCCTCGCCCAGGCCATCCTCTGCGGAGGGATGTTCCTGCTGCTCGCCGTCTTCAAGCTCGGCTTCCTGGCGAACTTCCTGTCCACGCCGATCCTCGTCGGCTTCGTGGGCGGACTGGCGCTGGACATCATGGTGAGCCAGATCGCGAAGATGCTCGGGGTGAAGATCGACTCCGGCGCGGAGTTCGTCGACAAGGTCGTCGCACTGGTCACCGGACTCCCCTCGCTCAACGGCTGGTCCGTGCTCCTCGCCGCCTGCTCCGTCGTGGTTCTGCTCGTCGGGCAGCGCTACCTCCGGTCGGTGCCCTGGGCACTGATCGTCCTCGTCGCGACGACCGTCGTGGTCGTCCTCACCGGCCTCGACGGACGGGGCGTGGACGTGCTCGGCGAGGTCCCCGCCGGCCCTCCCGCGCTCACCTGGCCGATCATCGACTGGTCGCTGTGGCTCGCGCTCGTCCCCTCCGCAATCGCCCTGACTCTCGTCACCACGGCGGAGGGCCTGCTCGTCTCGCGCTCCTACGCCGAGAAGCACCGCTACCCGTTCCATGCCAACCGGGATCTGCTGGCGTTCGGCGTCGCGAACGTCGCCGCCGGCGCGCAGGGCAGCTTCGCCGTCGGGTCCTCGACCTCACGCACCGCGGCGATGGATCAGGCGGGCTCGCGCACGCAGCTCCCCGCCCTCGTGCTCGCCGTCGGGACGCTCCTGCTGCTGCTCTTCGGCACCGCGCTGCTCGCCGACATCCCCTCGCCGGCGATCGGGGCCATCGTCGGCGTCGCGATCATCCCGCTCCTCGGCATCCGCGACTTCGTCCGGTTGTGGCGCCTGGACCGGTTCGAGTTCGTCATCGGCGCGGTCTGCTTCCTCGTGACCCTGTTCGTCGGCTCGATCGCAGGAATCGTCGTGGCCTTCGTGCTGGCCCTCATCAACCTCGCCCAACGCGCCTCCCACCCCGCCATCGATGTGCTGGAGGCCTCGGGCGACCCCGGCGAGTCCCTCCTGGAGGACGCTCCTGCGGGCACGACCACGGCACCGGGGGTCATCGTCGTCCGGCTCGCGGCTCCACTGTTCTTCGCGAACGGCGCCGTGTTCTCCGCAGCCGTCAAGGAGGCCGTCCGCGCCGCCGGCCCGTCCGCCGTCCACCACGTCGTCATCGACATGGAAGCCGTCACCGACGTCGACGTCACCGGGGCCGAGGCGTTCCAGGCGCTGCGGGAGTGGCTCGACGCCCAGTCGATCCCGCTGGCCTTCAGTCGCGTCCGCCCGAACACGCTCCGCCGCCTCCGCGCGCTGGGCCTGCTCGACCGGGAGCCCGTGTACGCGACCAACCGCGCCGCGATCACCGACCTCGCTCCGACCGATGCCGCTTCGCCGGCTCCGAACAGGAAGGGCAGCTGAATGGGTGCCGTCATCGGGGAGATCCTCCCCCTCGCCGTGGGCGTCGCGATCAGCCCTGTGCCGATCATCGCCGCCATCCTCATGCTCCTGTCCCCGAAGGCACGGGTCACGAGCGTCGGCTTCTTGCTCGGCTGGATTGCGGGCATCGTCCTGGCGGTCAGCGTCTTCACCCTGTTGTCGGCGGTCCTCCCCGAAGAGGATCCCGATGCCTCTCGTCCGATCCGCGGGGTCATCCAGCTCATCCTCGGAATCCTGCTGCTGGTGCTGGCGGTCGGTCAGTGGCGCAAGCGCCCGAAAGCGGGGCAGCCGGCGGCCCTGCCGTCGTGGATGAAAGCGATCGACACGATGTCCTTCGGCACGGCGCTCGGCCTCGGACTCCTCCTCTCCGCCGTGAATCCGAAGAACCTCCTCCTGGCGGCCGGAGCCGGGATCGACATCGGCAGCGCGTCGCTCGACGGGGGTTCCACGATCCTCGTGATCGCCGTCTTCACGCTGATCGGGGCCTCGACCGTGCTCGTGCCCGTCATCGGCTATCTCGTCGCCGCCGCACGGCTGCGCGCCCCGCTCGATGCGCTGCGGGGATGGCTCGCCGCCGAGAATGCGGTCATCATGGCCGTGCTGCTGCTCGTGATCGGCGTGTCCTTGATCGGCAAGGGCATCGGCAGCTTCTGAGCGCGCCGCGCGATCGCAGGTGACCGGCGAGGGGGAAGAGCATCATGGGAGAGCTCGTCGTCGCGCTGCTTCCCGTGCTCCTCGGTGTGGTGCTCAGCCCCCTGGCCATCATGGCCCTCGTGGCGGTTCTGGTGTCCCGGCACCCCCGTACGAACGGCATCGCGTATCTGGTCGGCTGGCTCCTGGGACTGGGCGGGCTGCTGGCTGTCTTCCTCTGGGTGTTCCGAAGCACCGCCGTCCACGAGCAGTATGAGCCTCCGCTCTGGGTTCCGCTCGTCCGCCTGGTGCTGGGGCTCTTCCTCACCGGCGCCGCGGTCTGGGTGTATCGAAAGGGGAGGGCCCGGATCGCGGCGATGGCCGGTGCCTCCTCCCCCCGGGAGGTCGTGGCCGCATCGCCTCAGCTCCCGGGATGGCTGCACTCGGTGGAGACCTTCCGCCCGGGGCGCACGTTCCTGCTCGGTCTCGCCCTGTTCGTCCTCAATCCGGTGGATGCCTCCTGTGCGGTCATCGCCGCGCTCGACATCTCCCTCGCCGATATCACCCCTGCCGCGACCGTCGGCGTGACGGTCCTGTTCGCCGTACTGGGCACTCTGCCCATCGCCGCCCCCGTGCTGTTCGTCGTCGCGCGCGGGGTCGGTGCACGACCGGCGCTGGAGCGCCTGCGCAGCTGGGTCGCCGGTACCACACATGTCCTCAACGCCGCGATGCTGCTCGTGATCGGCGTCTTGCAGCTGGACAAGGCCCTCACCGCCCTCGTCTGATCGGCGTGCCCTCTCCGGCGGAGATCACCCGGATGAACGCGGCCCTGAGCCCGTGACCCGGACCTGACCCGGCAGTACTGTGCGGGAAAGGCGGTTCGGCAGAGATGAAGGAGATGGACATGGCCCGTGACTTCCAGGGCAAGATCGAACTCGACGTCCGCGACTCGGAGGCCGACTGGGAGGCCTTCCTCCCGGCGAAGGCACCCCAGGGGGCCCCCAACGTCCTGGTGGTCCTCTACGACGACACCGGGCAGGCGGCCTGGTCGCCATACGGCGGGCGGATCAACATGCCCACCATGGACCGTCTTGCGCGGAACGGCCTGACGTACGCGCAGTGGCACACGACTGCTCTCTGCTCGCCGACCCGCTCCACGTTCCTCACCGGACGCAACCACCACTCCAACGGGTTCGCGACGATCTCGGAGTCCTCCACCGGTTTCCCGGGGTACAACTCACATATCCCGGCCCACAACGTGCCGATGGCGCACCTCCTCCGAGACGCCGGATGGTCGACGTTCTGGGTCGGGAAGAACCACAACGTGCCCATCGACGATTGGACGGCCGGGTCGAGCAAGAAGAACTGGCCGCTGGCGCAGGGATACGACCGGTTCTACGGATTCATCGGCGGAGAGACCAACAACTGGTATCCCTCCCTCGCCGAGGACAACCACTACATCGATCAGCCCTACTCGCCGGAAGAGGGGTACCACCTCTCCAAGGATCTCGCCGATCAGGCCCTGAAGATGATCCGCGACAGCAAGCAGACGGAGCCGGACAAGCCCTGGTACCTGTGGTTCTGCCCCGGCGCCAACCATGCTCCGCACCACGCGCCACAGGAGTACATCGACAAGTACAAGGGCGCGTTCGACGACGGCTACGAGGCGTATCGAGAGTGGGTGCTCGCGCGGATGATCGAGAAGGGCATCGTGCCGGCGGACACCGAGCTCACGCCTCTGAACCCGATGGCGGAGGGCACGTACTCGGCGGGCGACCACGTGCGCCCGTGGGCCGAGCTGAACGAAGAGGAGAAGGCCATGTTCTGCCGGATGGCAGAGGTGTACGCCGGCTTCTCGGAGTACACGGACGCCCAGGTGGGGCGGATCATCGACTATCTGGAGGAGTCGGGGCAACTCGACAACACGATCATCTTCTACTGCGCCGACAACGGCGCTTCCGGCGAAGGCAGTCCGAACGGCTCGGTCAACGAGGGCAAGATCTTCGGTGGCTACCCCGACTCGCTCGAGGAGAACCTCCGTCTCGTCGACAAGCTGGGTAGCCCCGACACCTACAACCACTACCCGACCGGATGGGCAGCCGCGTTCTCGACCCCGTACCGCATGTTCAAGCGGTACGTCTATCAGGGCGGCGTGTGCGATCCGCTGGTGATCCATTGGCCTGCCGGGATCTCGGCGCGCGGCGAGGTGCGCTCGCAATATCACCACTCCACGGACATCGTCGCCACGATCCTCGATGTGTGCGGACTGAGCCTGCCCGAGACCTACAACGGGGTGCCGCAACGTCCGCTCGACGGCGTGTCGATGCGGTACAGCTTCGATGCGGCCTCGGACGGTCCGACGCAGAAGGAGACGCAGTACTACGAGATGTTCGGCAACCGCGGCATCTGGCACCGGGGATGGAAGGCGGTCACCGAGCACGGTCCCGTCAGCGGCAAGGGTGACTACGAGAACGACCGGTGGCAACTCTTCCACACCGACGTCGATCGCGCAGAGGCCCACGACCTCGCCGCGGAGCACCCCGAGAAGGTGGCCGAACTCACCCGTCTATGGATGGAGGAGGCGAAACGGAACGATGTCCTCCCCCTGAACGATCTGGCGATCCTGACGAATCCCGAGGACTTCGACCTGTTCATCAACCACATGGAGTTCCACCAGCCCGCCCCGCCATCCGGGCAGTACACCTATTACCCGGGCACGACCGAGATCCCGGAGCGCTCCTCAGCCAATGTGCACGGTGTGTCCTACAAGGTCGCTGCGGACGTCGACCTGACACCCGCCAGCCAGGGGGTGATCTTCGCGCAGGGTTCACGCTTCGGTGGTCACTCCCTCTACATCAAGGACGGTCGCCTCACGTACTGCTACAACTTCCTCGGCGTGCCCCCGCTGTACCTGATCTCCGCGCCGATCGCCCTGACCGGCCGCCACGTGCTGGGCGTCGAGTTCACCAAGCAGAGCATGGGAGAGCACCGGGAGGGCCTCGGTCCGCTGGCGTTGTACATCGACGATCAGAAGGTCGCCGAGGAGCAGATCCGCACAGTGCTCGGACACTTCTCGCTCTCCGGTGAAGGACTGTGCATCGGCTACGACAGTGCGGACGCCGTCTCGCCCGAGTATCAGGGACAGCGATTCGAGTTCCGCGACGGGGAGATCAAGAAGGTCGTGTTCGACGTCGCCGACGACGCCTACCTCGACCTGGAGGCGCACCTGGCGGCGGCCATGGCCCGCGACTGACGACCGGCGGCCGTCCAGGCCCTCAGAGCAATCCGAGGGCCTGGGCGGCCGCTGTCACGCCATCGCGATCCGAGACCCCGAGCTTGCGGTAGATGTTGCGCACATGCGTCTTCACCGTGTTCGGGGAGATGTACTCCTGCTGGGCGATCTGGCGGAGCGTGGCATTGCGACTCAAGGCGCTCAGCACGATGCGCTCACGCTGCGTCAGCTCCTCCTCCACGAGCACACCGGCGGCGGCGAGCCGCTCCCGCACCCGATCCGCGAAGTGCGTGCGGGCTCCGGCCGTCGCGCGGGCCGCGAGCAGGCGGGCGACGACGGGGCCCGCCTCGGCGACCCGGCGCACATGCTCCTCCGGCTCCGCAAGGGCGAGGGCGGTGGCGAGCGCGAACTGCGCCCGGTCCGGCTCCCCGTCGTGCACGTCGAGCTCCGCCTCCACCAGCCAGGCGTCGATCAGCGAGGCCGGGAGCAGGCACGGGACGGCACCTTCCAGCACCGGCGCCAGCGCGCCGCGGGCGATGCCATCGCGCCGGTCGTGCACAGCGGCGATAGCCCGGAGCACGAGCACGTCTCCCGTGTCCCCCAGCGCATCCTCGATGTCGGCGATGAACCGGTCTCGGAGCGTCGGCTCCCCCAGCCGATCGAAGGCGTGCACCGCGAAGGGCCCCATCATGGCGTACCAGTGCGGCGGAAGCGGCAGATCGTCACGGGGAGTAAGGGTGGCGAGGAGCCGCACGGCCGCGTCGTGGGGATCGGCGCCCTGCTCTGCACCGAGCAGCGCGCGCAGCCCTTGCAGGCCCCGCGCGATCGCGGTCTCCCCGCCCTCGGCGATCACCCGCGCCGAGTACTCCAGGGTCTCAGGCCCCTCCAGGATCTGCATGCCCTCGTAGGGGCCCCAGAAACGCCACACCCTGGTCACCTCGAAGAACGGGCTGTCCGGCTCACCGAGCTCGTGCCAGCGGCGTTCCAAGGCGGCTCCCGCCTCGATCGCGTCACGGAGCCGGCCGCGGAACAGCACGCTGGTGGCGAGGACCGCCTCCGCCTGCAGTTCCGCCGCGCGGGCGCCGATCGCTCGAGCGAGGTCACCGGCACGGCGCGCTGTCGCCTCCGCCTGGTCGAGTCGTCCCACATAGAGCTTCGCCGTCGCGGCCTCCAGAATGGCGTAGGTGTCGAGCTGCTCCTCTCCGCTGAGGTCGTGGAGATCGGCTCCAGCGCCGTCGAGAGCCTCGGCGATACCGCCCCGCCGCAGCGCCGCGTGCACGTCGATCCCGCGGCGCCAGCGACGGTCGGCGTCGGACTCTCCCGCGCCCACGGGCGGCACGATCACGGCGGCCGACGGATCTCCGCAGGACAGCTCCGCTGCGGCGACGAGCATCCGGACGGTGGGCACGGCGCGCAGGGCGGTCGGCAGCTCCGCCATCACTCGCCGCACCGTATCCGCCCGGCCGTCCAGCACGAGCTGCATCCCGCAGCGCCGCAGGACGCCGGCCGTGCAGGCCGTCTCCCCGCCGCGGACGGCGTGCTGCAACGCGAGGAGGTGCTGCCCATGCTGCGCGAACCACTCCGCGGCACGCCGGTGGAGCCGCTCCTCGCGGTCGGCACCGCCTTCCCGCAGCCGGCTGAGAAGGAACTCCCGCAGCAGCGGCGGATAGTGGTAGCGGGACGGATCCTCGGCGTCCGGACCCGCGACCACATTGAGGCGGAGCAGTCGGTCGATCGTGGCGGTGATGGAGTCGGCCCCGGAGAGCACGGCGGCGAGCTCGGGGGTGAAGCGGTCCACGACCGCGGTCGTCTCGAGGAAGGAGCGCAGCTCGCCATCGAGGTCGGCGAGCACCTCCTCGACGAAGTAGTCCGCCACCTCGGGGGCGTCCCCGCGCAGCGTGGGCCCGAGGACGGTCTGCGCCCCGGCGGCGTCGAGCATCATGAGCTGCAGCCCGGTCGCCCAGCCCTCGGTACGGGCGAGCACGGTGCTGACCTCGCCCTGAGAGAGCCGGAGACCTCGCGCGCCGAAGAAGGCGCGGACCTCGGCCGGGGTGAAGGCGAGCGCACGGGCATCGAGTTCGAGGGCCACGCCGGCGATGCGGCGTCGTGCCAGGGGGATCGCCCGCGTCCCGCGCCCGGAGAGCACCACGTGCACGGTGCCGGGAGCGCTCTGCACGAACGTCGAGAGCAGTTGGGCGGTGTGCTCGTCTTCGACTCGGTGGACGTCGTCGATGACGAGGACGATCCGGTTCCTCGCCTCGCGGAGAGCTCTGGCGAGCGCACGCGCCGTCGTCGCGGAGCGCACGGCGGGCACAGCCGCGAGCGCGTCCTGGAGTCCGGGATCGTCGATTCTCTCGAGGGCGCCGCGCAGGAGCGGCAGGTCCGCCTCGCCGCGCTCCAGGGACACCCACACGAGGTGGATGCGGGGATCGGCACGCAGACGCTGCGCCCACTGCGACAGCAGCCGGGTCTTGCCGGATCCTGCCGGCGCGCTCACGAGCGTGAGCGTCCACGGCCCGTCCATCGCGGCAGTCAACCGCGAGAGCAGGCGCTCTCGACGGACCTCGCCCTTCATCGGAGCGGGTTCAGAGCTCTCGCTCGTTCCCGCCGTTCTTGCACTGTGCAGCACTCGAAACCCCCCGATTTCGACCTTGCTCCCCCTGGCGGGCAGTCTATTGCACAGTGGGAGCGGTCCCGCAAGAGGTGCTCACTCGGAGACGTCCGCCCGCGACGGCCGTCGCATCGCGAGAAGCGTCGGCACGAGGACGCCGAAGAACAGGGCGAGAGCCACTCCCAGCAGCGTCTCGAGGGTCCGTTCCAGGAACCGCGACGTCGGCGATTCGTCCGACGTCGACAGCAGCAGGGTGAGCACGAGAAAGGTCGTGAAGGCCGGCGCGACGTACCACCGGCTCTCCTGGACTGCGCCGAGACACCCCACCACGACACCGATTGCGAGCCCGATCGCCACCCCGCTCGGAGACAACAGGGCGAACCCCGCCGCGACCAGCGCCCCGACGAGCACCGACGCCGCCCGACCGACGCTGCGGAGGACGAGCTGGCCTCGCACCGGACGCATCACCAGCAGCACGGCGCCGGTCGCCCAGCCGACGTGCTCGACCCCGGTCGCGAAGCCGATGGCCGCCGCCGTCGCGGCGGCGACGCCGAGCAGGAAGCCGTACATCAGCAAGGCTCGCCCTTTCGGCATCGATGCCGCGGCCCGCACGCCCGCCTCGTGGTCCGGCCAGAGCAGGGCGATGAGCCATGCGTACACCGAGCCGGCGACGATCGCACCGGCAAGGAGGACTGTCGTCGTCGACAGCGGGAAGCTCAGACCGATCCCGACCATGGGCAGGACCAGGGTCAGAGCGAGCTGACCGGCGCGCTCCCGCGCGGCGAGCATGCTGGCGAGGACCGCCAGCACAGCCACGGCGAGCACGGCGAGGACCGGCACGAGCGCGAGCGTGGCACCGAGAAGGAGTCCCAGCGCGACCAGCGTCCCGAGCACGGGGATCGCCGAGCGCGCTCGTCGCCGTGCAGGAAGCCCGACGACAGCCGCCGGCAGGACCCCGATGCTCAGAGCCAGCGCGACAGCGGGATCGAACGGCGCGACCGCCATCGCGGGCACCGCGTAGAGCACGCCGAGACCGAACCGCGACCATCGCCACGTCACCCCGGCGCGTGCCGCCATGCCCGCCTCGCTCTCCGGTTCCGGCTGCGGTCGGGCATCGTCTCCCCTGTCTCGATCGCCCCGTGGTTCTTCCGTGCCGTCAGCCTAGGCAGGCGGTGGCCGCGCGTCACTGCTCATCGGCCACTTCACCCGGGTGAACGCCGCCGCTCCTCGCGGTCCGCCGCGGCCCGGAGCCCGACATCGACCGAGGGGTGCACGCGTCCGTCCGCCGCCAGGGCGGAGTACCACGACGTCCGAGCCGCGACAGCGGTCGCGTCCGCAGGCAGAGCCGCGAGATGGAGCTCCACGCCGAGCTGCGCCAGCTCCCGATCGAGGGCTTCGAGAGCGTCGAGCACGGTGATCGACATCACCACCTGCTGCGGCAGTCCGAGCACGAGCGTCCGCACCGGCTCGGCCTGCGCGGCGACGGTCTGCACGATGAGCCGCCGATTGGCGAGCGCGTTCGCCGTGTAGAGCCCCCGCTCGGGCTCCAGCCCGAGCGCGCTCCCCCGCCTCCCCACCACGCGGACGCGAGGGATGTTGAGCTCTCGCAGCACGAGCACCAGCGTCACGACGACGCCGACAGCCACCGCGGGGAGGAGCCCCGCGGTGAGACCGATGGCCGCCACGGAGGTCGCGACCCAGAAGTCCATCCGGCTGATGCGCGCCCAGCGCACGAGCTCGGGGATGTTGACGAGTCCGGCCACCGCCGTGAAGACCATCGCCGCGAGCGTCGCCTCGGGCAGCAGGCTCAGCACGGGAGCGAGGAACAACGCGACGAGGACGGCGAGCCCGACAGTGGTCAGCGTGGCCAGCTGGGAGCGCGCACCGGCGCCTTGGTTGACGGCGCTCTGCGAGAACCCTCCCGCCGCGGGCATGGCCGTGAAGAAGGCACCGACCGTGTTGGCCGCACCGGTCGCGAAGAGCTCCTGGTCGCTGTCGATCTGCGGCTCCGTCGCCTGGCGCAGGCTGCGTGCGACCGCGGCGGACTCCAGGAAGGCCATGACGGCGATCGCCAGCGCTCCGGGGACGAGTGCCGCGGCCTCGGACAGGTCCGGGATCCCCGGAACGGGAAGACCACCGGCCACCGGGGCGATGAGGTCGACACCGAGATCGTCGATCCGTCCGACACCCACGAGCAGCATGCCTGCGGCGACGACGACGAGAGTGCCGGGGACCCGCGGAGCGAAGCGTTTGAGGAGCAGGAGTGTGGCGATGGATCCCGCCGAGAGCAGGAGCGTCGGGGTGTTGACGCTGTCGAGCGCTTCCCCGACGGCGACCAGGGAGCGGATGAAGCCGTGGCCGGAGAAGTCGAAGGACTCCCCCAGGAGCTTCGGGAGCTGCCCGACGGCGACTGTCGCCCCCACCCCGATCTTCAGCCCGAGCACAGTCGCTCCGCTGATGTTCTCGACGAGGGATCCCAGCCGACACGCCCGTGCCAACAGCAGCACCGCTCCCACCAGGAGGGTCAGCATCATGAGCGCGCCGATCGCGTCGTCCGCGCCCGCGGCGACGCCTGCCGAGACCAGCGTCGTCGCGGTGAGTGTCGCGATGGTCGATGTCGTCGAGACGCTCATCGCCCGACTGCCACCAAGGAGGGCGTACACGAGCATGGGGACGATACATGTGTAGAGGCCGACCTGCACCGGGAGATTCGCGATCGTCGCGTAGGCCATGGCCTGCGGAACCACGACCGCACCCGCGGAGAGCCCGGCCAGCACGTCGCGCACGATCCAGCGGCGCTGGTAGCCGTCCAGAGTGCTCAGCAGCCACGGTGGCCGGTGCACTGTGCTCATGGGACTCCCTCCGCCGTCGAGGGAAGCGTACTGCCGACGCTCCGGGCGTGACCGGCCGGAGCCGTCTCACCGTGGCGAGTCACCCGGGTGAACTCCTGACGGAACCGGTGCACCGGCGCTGCGCCCGCCGGTATGTTCCCAGCGTGCCCCGGAGACGGCGGCACCGAGAAAGGAGCAGTCATGGGATTTTGGGCATCGTTCTGGGACATCATCTGGTGGTTCCTGTGGATCTTCGCCTTCACCGCGTATCTCTTCGCCCTGTTCGCGATCATCGGGGACCTGTTCCGCGACCACAAGCTGAGCGGCTGGTGGAAGGCCGTGTGGATCTTCTTCCTGATCTTCGTGCCGTTCCTCACGGCGCTCGTGTACCTCATCGCCCGGGGCAACGGCATGGCCGAACGCAGCAGTGCGGAAGCCCGCCGTGCGCAGGAGGCCGCGAACGCGTACATCCAGCAGGTGGCCGGCAGCAGTCCGAGCGAGGAGATCGCGAAGGCCAAGGCACTGCTGGACGCCGGAACCATCACGCCGGACGAGTACTCCCTCATCAAGGCGAAGGCGCTGCAGTAGGCCCCGGGCCCGCCCCCACCACCGCGAGGAGCCCGCAGCATGGACCTGCAGGATCTGCTGCCGACCGACATCGACTGGTGGCAGCTCCTGCTCGCCCTGCTCGTCGCCCTCGCGACCTGGATCGTCTCGCGGTTCGCACGCCGGGGCACCACAGCCCTGCTCCGGCGTGCACCCGGAATCTCCCCCGCCGTCGGGACCGCGATCGCGCAGTTCGTCGGCTACGCCATCCTCCTGCTGGGCTTCGGCATCGCGCTCGCGATGCTCGGCGCCAACGTGCAGCCCCTGCTCGCGATCGTCGTCATCCTCGGCATCGTCGCGATCCTCGTCCTTCGCGGCGTGGCGGACAACTTCGCGGCCGGCGTGCTGCTGCAGGCGCGGCAGACGGTCCGCATCGGCGACGAGATCGTGGTGGAGGCGCTGGACTCCGTGATCGCCGGGACGGTGACCGAGCTCAACGCCCGCGCGGTGATCCTGCACACGGTCGACGGCCGCACCCTCCACGTCCCCAACGCACGCCTGCTCTCCGATCCCGTGGTCAACGACTCCACCCGCGGAGCCCGGCGCAGCGAGGTGGAGGTCAGGGTGCGGCGGGACGGGACGACCCGGATCGACGGCGTGCTCGATCCGCTCGTCGATGCGGCCAGGACGGCGGAGGGCGTGCACCGGCACGAAGGCGTGCGGGCGCTCGTGATCAGCGTGAGCGGGGACCGGCTGATCGCGCGGCTGCAGTTCTGGCACCACCCGCTGCACGGCGCCCTCGTGAGCGCCGCCGTCGTGGTCGCGGTCTTCGACGCCCTCGGCGGCCTCGGCACCACCGGCACCGTCACCAGCGTCCCGGCCCCGCCACCGCTCGTGCCGCCCGATCCCGTGTGAGACCCGGGTGCGCGATGTCGGTGCCCTCGGGCATGATCTGCGCATGGACATCACCTTCCTGCAGCCGGACGGCCTCGTCCGCAGCCCCGCCTTCAGTCACGCCGCCGTCATCCCGCCGGGGGCGACCACCGTCTACATCGGAGGGCAGAACGGCGTCGACGCCTCCGGCGCCGTCGTCTCCCCCGACGTGGGCACGCAGTCCCTTCGCGCTCTCGACAACGCGCGGGTCGCGCTCGAGTCCGCAGGGGCGACGCTCGACGACGTCGTGAGCTGGACCATCCTCATCCACCAGGATGCCGATCTGCGCGCGGCGTACGGCGCCGTGGCCGCCACCCTCGCCAGGGACGGCGCTCCGCCCCTCGTGACCGCCGCGCGGGTGGCGGGCCTCGGCGTGCCCGGAGCGCTCATCGAGGTGAGCGCGATCGCCGCGATGATCCGCGACTGAGGTCACATGCGTCCGCGCACAGGCGTGCGCTCGATACCGTCCGGCTCGTCGGGCATCGTCATCTCGGCCCGCACCCCGAGCAGGCGCACTTCGCGGTCGGCGTCGAGGGTCTCACCGAGCGCGAGCGCCATCGCGACCACGTCCTCTCGATCCGCCGTGGGAGCCGGGAGCTTCCGGCCGACGGTCCTCGTCTCGAACGGGGCGTACCGCACCTTGAGATGCACCCGCATGACCGGGCGCCCCTCGGCGGCGCAGTCGTCGAAGGCGTGTCCTGCGAGCTCGCGCAGCGCCTCCTGCACGGCCTCCCGCGTCGTGAGATTCTGCTGATACGTGGTCTCCCGGCTGTGGCTCCGTGCCACCCACGGAGTGTCGTCGACGATCCGCGGCCCCAGCCCGGAGCCCAGCCCGAGATACCACCGCCCCATCTTGGGACCGAACTCCGCGACGAGGGTCTCCTCGTCCGCCGCCGCGAGTTCGCGCACGGTGGCGATGCCGTGTGCCGCGAGCCGCTTCTGCACCTTCGGCCCCACGCCCCAGAGATCACGGGTCGGCCGGTCGCCCATCACCGCGAACCAGTTGTCGGCGGTCAGCCGGAACACGCCTCGCGGCTTGCCGAACTCCGTCGCGATCTTCGCCCGCACCTTGTTGTCTCCGATGCCGACCGAGCACTGCAGACCCGTCGCCTCCTCGACCGCGCGCTGGGCGGCCCGCGCGACGCCCTCCGGGTCATCGGTCACGACGCCGAGGAAGCACTCGTCCCACCCGATCACCTCCAGCACCACGTCGGGCAGCGTCCGCAACGCCGTCATCACCTCCTCGGAGGCCCGCTCGTACTCCGCGTGATCCACCGGCAGGAACACCGCGTCCTCCGGTGCCTTGCGCGCCGCGATCTTCAGCGGCATGCCCGACCCGATGCCGAAGGCGCGCGCCTCGTACGACGCCGTCGAGACGACGGCCCGCTCGGACGGGTCACCGCGGCCCCCGACGATGACCGGGTGTCCGGCCAGCTCGGGACGGCGCCGCACCTCGACCGCGGCGATGAACTGATCCATGTCGACGTGCAGCACCCACTCGGCCATGCATCGAGTGTGGCCGCTGACGACCGCGAAGTCACCCCGTCAGACGAGGAAGATCGGCAGGAGCTCCGGGTTGTGGGCGTGGACGAGGACGGCGAAGACCACCGCGTCGAAGAGGAGGTGCACCGTGACGACGTAGGCGAGCGAGTGCGTCCGGAGGAAGATGAATCCCTGCAGGAGCGCGAACGGGATGGTCAGCAGCGGGCCCCATTCGCGGTAGCCGAGCTCCCAGAGGAACGAGACGAACACGACGGCCTGCAGCACGTTCGCGAGCGCATCAGGGAAATGACGTCGTAGCAGCGCGAAGACGGTGCAGATGAAGAACAGCTCATCCCAGATGCCGACGGCGCCGACGCCGACGAACAGCCGCGCGATGAGATCGGGCGTGTCCACCGCGGGCCAGTTCTGATAGACGCCGCTGGTGATGAAGTAGAAGGGCAGGATCAGCCAGCCGAGCACCAGCACCGCGACGAGCCAGCCCCAGTGGAGCACTCCCCAGCGCTGCCCGGTGCGCCAGGGGAACCGGATCGCCCGGTCGCGATAGACGAACCGCGAGACCAGATACGGCACCAGCACCGCGCCGCCGAGCGCGAGGGTGAAGCGGAGCATGGCCAGGTGGTCGAGCTCCGCCGCGAGCGGGATGACGCTCACGATGAGCATGCCGAGCGCGATCAGCGAGAGGTCACGGCTGAGCGAGGGCCGCCGGGATCCGTCCGCCCCGGGGAGCGGCTCCTCGCGGCGCTCCACGAGCACAGCGGCGCCGACACCCAGCGCCAGCAGCAGCCAGCCGAGCCAGGGCAGCGCCACGACGAAGAAGGCCGGGGCGGCCGCGCACACCAGCGCCGCGGGAACGAGGCGCACCCCCACGGGCGCGCTCGGAGGGGCCTGCGTCATGCACGATCCCGTCGGCGGTACACGAGGTCGCGGATGTCGCGCCCCTTCGCGAGACCCTTCCGCTCGAACGCGGTCATGACCCGACCGTCGAACCGCTCGGCCCAGTCGCCCTCGAAGGCCCGCTCGAACAGGGGCTCGGCGTCGAGCACCTCCCGCATCTGGAGCGCATAGTCCTCCCAGTCGGTCGCGAGCCGGAGCAGGCCGCCGTCGCGCAGCGCCCTGGCAGCGGTGTCCCCGAATCCGGGCCGGACCAGACGCCGTTTCGTGTGACGCTTCTTGTGCCACGGGTCGGGGAAGAAGATCCACACCTCGGCCGCCGCCGCCTCCGGGAGGTAGGAGGACAGCACCTCCGGCGCGTTGGCCTCCACGACGCGGAGGTTCCGCGCGCCCGCCCGGTCGGCATCGAGCATGGTTCGAGCCACCCCCGCGCGGAAGACCTCCACGGCGAGGAAGTCGTCGTGCGGACGGCTCGACGCGGCAGCGACGATGGCGTGCCCCTGCCCGGAGCCGATCTCGACGAAGAGATCCGCCTGGCGGCCGTACTCGGCGGCGACGTCGAGCCGTGCCTCGGGATGCACGGAGGTCCACGCCACCGCGCGCGGCACATCCAGCAGATAGTGCGGGGCGAGATCGGTGAAGGCGCGCTCCTGCGCCTCGGACATCCGGCCGCTCCGACGCACGAAGGACACCGGCTCATCGCGGAAGGTACGCGGTTCGGGCATGGATCCAGGGTAGTCGCCGGGACCCCGGCCGCCGGACGCGGTCAGCCGGCGGGCGCGGTGACGAAGTCGATCAGCTCTTCCACCCGGCCGAGGAGTGCGGGCTCGAGATCGCGGTAGGTCGTGACCTTCGACAGGATGTGCTGCCAGGCCCTGGCGGTGTCGGCCTGCGTCTCGTGCGGCCAGCCGAAGGCGCGGCAGATCCCGGTCTTCCAGTCGACCCCGCGCGGGATCTCGGGCCACGCGGCGATGCCGAGGGCTCGAGGGGTGACGCACTGCCAGACATCGACGAACGGGTGTCCGACGATGCGGACATGGCGACCGTGCGGTCCGCGAGCGACCGCCTCGGCGATACGCGACTCCTTCGACCCCGGCACGAGGTGGTCCACGAGGACGCCGTATCGCCGGCGCGCGCTCGGCGGCTCCGCGGCGAGGAGGTCGTCCAGCAGGTCCACGCCCTGGAGGTACTCGACGACGACGCCTTCGACGCGCAGGTCGGCCCCCCACACCTTCTCCACGAGCTCGGCGTCGTGCCGCCCTTCGACGAGGATGCGGCTGGGCAGCGCCGTCCGCGCCCGCTGATCCGCCACGGCGAAGGAGCCGGAGGCGGTGCGGCGGGGTCCCTGCGCGGATGCCGCCGGCACGGTGAGGCGCACCGGTGCCCCGTCGATGAGGAAGCCGCCGCCAAGGGGGAACAGCCGTCGCCGTCCCAGCCGGTCCTCGAGCTCGACGGTGCCACCCTGCACCTTCGTCACGGCGCCGCAGAATCCGTCCGCCGCGACCTCGACCACGAGGTCGACCTCGGCGGGCACCTGCGGCACCGGCTTCACGCCGCGCTCGCGCCAGCCCGCTGCCAGCACGTCGGATCCGTACCTGTCGTCCATGCCTTCCAGCGTATGTGTCTCCGCTGAGGGCGAACGCCGAGACGCGCGCGAGTGCTGTCGCGTGTCGGACCCAGTGCATAGACTCGACACATGGGGCTCGGCTGCCGGTCGGAGGGAACACGATGACGAAACGGTGGCTGACGCTGGGTGCTCTGGCCCTCGCGGTCGCGACGGCGGCGCTGTCCGCCTCGGCGGCGTCCGCGACCGATCCGCTCACGCTCGACCCCGGGTATGTCACCGACCAGGCCGGCGTCCTCTCCCCCACCGAGGAAGAACAGGTCGAGTCCCGCCTGCAGGAGCTCACCGACAACTCCTCCGCCGATCTCTTCGTCGTCCTCGTCGACGACTTCACCGACCCGAACGACAGCGTCGAATGGGCCGATCAGGTCGCGAACGACAACCGGCTCGGCCCCGATCAGTACCTGCTCGCGATCGCCGTGGACGGCCGCAGCCTCTACATCTCCGCGGACTCCTCCGGGCCGTTGAGCGACGGGCAGCTCGCCGCCATCGAAGACGCGATCGCCCCGCTCGCCGGCGACGGCGACTGGGTCGGCGCGATCACGCTGGCCGCCGACGAGATCCAGGGGGACGGCGGCGCCGGAGCGCTCCGCGTCACGCTGATCGTCGTCGGGGTGGTCGCGGCCGCCCTCCTCATCTGGCTCATCGTCGCTCTGGTCCGGCGCGCACGCCGTACCGCGGCCATCCGCGAGCGGGGCGCCATGCCGGAGACACCCGACCCCGCCGACCCGTTCTCCACGCTCACCGATGCCCAGGTCGAGCAGCAGGCCGGCGTCGCGCTCGTGCGTGCGGACGACGCCATCACCTCCAGCCGGGAGGAGCTGGGATTCGCCGTGGCGCAGTACGGCGAGGGCGCGACCGCGGAGTTCTCCCGCGCCGTCGACGAGGCGAAGGCGAAGATCGCCGAGGCGTTCGATCTGCGGCAGAAGCTCGATGACGAGATCGAGGATTCCGTCCACGACCGCCGTGCGTGGCACATCCGCATCATCCGGCTGGCCGACGAGATCGACGAGATCCTCGACGACAACACCGAGGCCTTCGACGAGCTGCGCCGGCTGGAGCAGAACGCGCCGCAGGAGCTGGAGCGGGTGCGGCGAGAGCGCGCCGATCTGACGCCGCTCCTCGCCTCGGCTGCTCCCGCCCTCGCCGCTCTCGTCGCGACCTACGACCAGGCCGCCCTGATCACCGTGACGGACAACCCGGCTCAGGCCCAGGAGCGCGCAGCCTTGGCCGATCGGGCGATCGACGCCGCGGCCCAGGCCCTCGCGAACGGGCGCACCGGTGAAGCGGCGTTCGCGATCCGCACGGCCGAGCAGGCGGTGGCGCAGGCGGCGCAGCTGATCCAGGCGATCACCGCGCTCGGCACCGAGCTGACCGGCATCGAGGCGCAGGCGCAGGCGCTCGTCGCCGAGCTCCAGGGCGATGTCGCTGCGGCAGCGCAACTGCCCGACCCGACCGGTGCCCTGGCGAGTGCCACCCAGACGGTGACCGCACAGTTGCAGAGGGCACAGGCCGATCTCGTCGCGACGCCTCGCAACCCGCAGCGGGCCCTCGACGCCCTCACGGCGGCGAACGCGCAGATCGACGGTGCGATCGCGCACGGACACGAAGCCGTGGAGCGCGCTCGACGGGCCCAGCAGCTCCTGGAGCAGACCCTCGCCCAGGCGGCCTCCGAGGTCCGGGCCGCCCGGGAGTTCATCGAGACGCGCCGCGGCACCGTGGGCTCCACCGCCCGCACGCGCCTCGCCGCTGCCGACGCCGCGTTGACCCAGGCCCTCACCCTGCGCACGTCGGATGTCGAGAAGGCCCTCGCCGAGGCCCAGCGCGCCCTCGATCTCGCACGCCAGGCCACGTCCGCCGCGGAGGCCGATCTGCGCGCGTACACCCCCGGCGGCTATCCGGACGACGGCTGGGGCGGAGTCTTCGGCGGCTCCGGGTCCCGCTCCGGCGGCTCCGGCATCGGTGGCGACATCCTCGGCGGGATCATCGGCGGACTCCTCGCCGGCGGCGGGGGCGGCGGCTCGTCCCGGCGCAGCAGCGGCTGGCGCTCCTCGGGCGGCTTCCGCAGCTCCGGCTTCGGCGGAGGCGGATCCCGCGGGGGCGGCGGACGCGGACGCTCCGGAGGTCGACGCTTCTGATCCCCCGCACAGACACATACGCCAAGCTCTCGAAGACGCCCCTCTGAAAGGAACCACGCATGACCAAGCAGTCCATCTTCGGACGGATCTCCACCCTCGTCCGCGCGAACATCAACGCCCTCCTGGACTCTGCGGAGGACCCGCAGAAGATGCTCGACCAGCTCGTCCGCGACTACACCAACAGCATCGCCGACGCCGAGTCCGCCATCGCGGAGACCATCGGCAACCTGCGGCTGCTGGAGCGCGACCACGAGGAAGACGTGCAGGCGGCCAACGAATGGGGCAACAAGGCCCTCGCCGCCAGCCGCAAGGCCGACGAGATGCGCGGCGCGGGCAACACCGCCGACGCCGACAAGTTCGACAACCTCGCGAAGATCGCCCTGCAGCGCCAGATCAGCGCCGAGCGGGAGGCGACGAGCGCCGAGCCGCAGATCGCCGCCCAGACCGAGATCGTCGACAAGCTCAAGAGCGGCCTGAACGGCATGAAGGACAAGCTCAACGAGCTGAAGAACAAGCGCAGCGAGCTGCTCGCCCGCGCCAAGGTCGCCGAGGCACAGACCAAGGTGCAGGACGCGGTCAGCTCCATCAACGTGCTCGACCCCACCAGCGAGCTCGGCCGGTTCGAGGACAAGGTCCGCCGCCAGGAGGCTCTCGCCCAGGGCAAGGCGGAGCTGGCCGCCTCGAGCCTCGACGCGCAGTTCGAGAGCCTCGAGGATCTCGGCGAGCTGACCGAGGTCGAGGCGCGCCTCGCCGAGCTGAAGGCCGGCGGCAGCGCGCCGCGTCAGGCGCTCGAAGGCAACTGACACCGACGCGGATGCCCGGGTGCACGCCCGGGCATCCGCGGTTCCGTCTCCGGGAGGTCCCCCATGGTGCGTTTCCTGGTCGTGCCGCAGTGGCAGGGTTCGCCCGCCGCGCGCGCGATGCTCCTCGTCGACGGCGCGTCGGCGATCGCCGGCGATCTGCCGCGTGCGGCGACGACCATCCTCGACGTTCCAGTCGAAGCCGGTGAGGCGCTGGGCACGGGTGTCCGGCGGCTCAGCGCCCTCGCACGCACGCGCGAGCTGGTCGCCGGACATCTCGCAGCAGGCACCGTGCTGATCGGCGGCGACTGCAGCATCACCGTCGCCGCCCTCGACACGCTCCCCGGCGGCACCGACGACCTCGCCGTGGTCTGGTGCGATGCGCACGCCGATCTGCACACTCCGGAGACGTCGCCGTCCGGAGCGTTCTCCGGCATGGCCCTGCGCGCGGTCCTCGGAGAGGGAGAACCGCAGCTCGCCCTCTCCCCCGGTCTTCCCCGTGACCGTGTCGTCACCGTGGGGGTCCGCAACGTGGACGACGCCGAAGCAGACGAGCTGGACCGTCTCCGGAACGTCGGCGTGGCAGACCTCGACGACCCGGGGGCGCTCGCGGACGCCGTGCAGGCCACGGGCACGCAGCGGGTGTGGGTGCACATCGACGTCGACGTCCTCGACCCGGCGTCGTTCACCGGAGTCTCCGCCGCCGTACCGTTCGGCGTGACTCCCGCGTCCCTGAGCACGGCGATCCGGGAGCTCCGGAGCCGCGTCCCCCTCGCCGGGGCGACCATCGCGGGCTTCGCGCCCCGCACTCCGGCCGACGCCGTCGATGACCTCGGAGCGATCCTGCGCCTGGTCGGAGCCGTCGCGTGAGCCCGGCACCCGACTGGGAGGCGGTCGCGGCGGAGCGCCTCGCCCGCGGACGCCGTGCGGACCGCCGCATCCCGTCTTTCCTGCTGCGCTCGCCGATCAGCCGGCTGGGCTACCTCTGGGGAACGGCCGTCGGCTGGATCTGGGGCACGCTGTGGAGCACCGGCCCGATCGAACGGCGCGGCGGGCTCTGGGTGTTCCGGGGCATGCCCCGATGGGCCTTCCACCGGGGCGGCGTCTGCGTGGGCGGGTGCTTCCTCACCGGCGACGCGCGGCCCACCGACTCGGTGCTGCGCCACGAGGCCGTGCACAAGCAGCAGTGGCTGCGCTACGGCTTCCTGATGCCGGTGCTCTATCTGTTCGCGGGACGCGACCCGCTGCGGAACCGCTTCGAGATCGAAGCGGGGCTGGAAGACGGCAACTACGTGCGCCGCCCGCGCTGACTCAGCCCTCGACGCGAAGCAGTCCGAAGCGCTCCGGCACGCGGATCCGGTTCACGGCGACGCGGAGGCGGTCCGTGAGGTGCTCGACGATGTCAGCGGTACCGAGGTAGCCCCCGAGCAGCGTGACGTGGGTCTCGACCTCGTCGTCCACCAGCATCTCGTCCGCCCATGCGCAGGTGGCTCGGGCCAGAGCCTCACCGGGCGCGCAGCCACGGCCGCTTCCCGGGGCTCCCGAGCGCGCGGAGCGCGCGAGCCAGGTGACGGTCATGCGACCGGGCGCGTGGATGACGCCGATGTCGGAGACATCAGGAACCTCGATGAAGATGCGACCGGACGCGCACAGCGGGAGAGTCGCGAGGAATGCCTCGAGGTCGAGCAGCGAGTGCTCATCGGCGGTCACCAGGTGGTGTGCGCGACGGCGCGCCGCGCGGCGAGCCGCGCGCGTGCCTCGGGTGTCGAGCGTGGTGTCCATGGTGATCCCATCGTACACCAAGCGAAGGCTTGCCTAACCTTCGCGGGTGGTGTCCTCCGACACCGGCTCGACGAGGGCATCACGCAGGGCGGCGAGCTCTTCCTCGGTCATGCCGTTCGCGCGCAGGTAGCCGGCGGCCGACCCCCACCGCTCGTCGACCTGGGCCAGCAGGCGACGCATCACCTCGGCCGGCGAGCGGGTGGCAAGATCCACCGCATGGACCGCCTCCGGATGCTGACTCCGCAGATAGGCGGCGATCCGCCGCGACCGTTCGGCGGGCAGCTGCGACTCGGTGAGGGCGTAGTCGTCGATGACGGCTTCCCGATCAGCGCCGACCGCCGAGAGGGCCAGGGCGACCGTCACCCCGGTCCTGTCCTTGCCCACGGTGCAGTGCACCAGCGTCGGCTCCCCGGCCGCGATCACGCGGACGGCGGCGACCAGGCGATCGCCGCTCTCCTCCAGCAGATGCAGGTACAGGTCGTCGAGACTCGTGTCGGATTCGAAGAAGGAGCGCACGGATCCGAGGAACAGGGGCAGATGGGTCGTCTCCGGCCCCTCGATCTCGCTCGGCTCCGCGGCGACCTCCTCGCCGTCGCGGAGGTCGACGATGCGGCGCACCGCCGACCTCAGGAGCGCGGCGCCGTTCGTCGTCGCGGTGGAGAGCTGACCGGAGCGCAGCAGTACGCCGCTGCGGATGCGTCCGCCCTCCGCAGGGATGCCGCCGACGTCCCGGACGTTGGCCACGCCGTCGACGTCGAGGATCGTCACGCGCCCGCCTGGGGGCTGCGCGGGGGCACCGGGTACCGCCCCGCAATGACGATGCGGTTGAAGGCGTTGATCGACACGCATGCCCAGCTCAACGCGGCGTACTCCTTCTCCGTGAACACACTCCCCACCAGGTCGTACACGTCGTCCGAGATGCCGTCCTCCGCGATGAAGGTGAAAGCTTCCGCCAGCTCGAGGGCGGCACGCTCCCGGTCGCTGAACACACCGCTCTCCCGCCAGACGGCGATCTGGCTGATCGTGTCGACGTCCAGCCCGGCGGCGACCGCACGGTCCACATGGATCCGCGTGCAGTAGCTGCACCCGTTCAGCTGCGAGCAGTGGATCATGACGATCTCCTTCAGCCGATCGTCGATGCCGTTCTCGGCACAGATCGTGCCGACCATCTTCGAGAAGGCGTCGAGGGCCTGATAGGCCGCAGGCTCCGTCTTGGACAGGTGCACGCGCTGTTCGGTCATACCTCCATGATATTCGGCGACGGGCGCAGGAGACGGTGCAGGACCGGCCACTCGGAAATGCACTCTGCCAACCTGACTACGCGATTAACTTGCATATCGCCCTGTCTGGACGCCCTATTTCTTCTCACTTTGCTCCGGCATTTCCCGTGGGGTCGAAACGGGGCGCAGAATAGCCGCGTGCCGATCGACACCAGCGAGTTCTCCTATCTTCCCGCGCAGGCCGACGCGCTCGGCGTTCCCCTTCCGACCGTGGAGCGCCTGACGCTCCCCCTCCCTGAGGGTCGCGTCGTGAGCGGGCTGCGCTTCGGGTCCGCGCCGCCACGCATCACCCTGCTGCACGGCGCCGGCCTGAACGCCCACACATGGGACACGACGGCGCTGGCCCTGGGGCAGCCGCTCCTGGCGATCGACCTCGCCGGCCACGGCGACTCCTCCTGGCGCGACGATGCGGACTACTCCCCCCGCACCCTCGCCGCCGACGTCATCGCCGCGCTGGACGCCTGGACCTCCTCGCCGCAGATCCTGGTGGGACAGTCGCTCGGCGGTCTCACGGGGGCCGCCGTCGCCGCGGCCCGGCCGGACCTCGTGGCCGCGCTGATCGTCGTCGACATCACGCCGGGGATCGACGTCACCGCCGGCCCTGCGGCGCTTCGGCAGTTCTACGCCGGGCCGACGGATTTCGCGACCCGAGACGAGCTCGTCGACAAGGCGATGTCCCTGGGGTTCGGCGGCACCCGCCCCGAGACCGAGCGGGGTGTCTTCCTCAACACCCGCGTCCGTCCGGACGGCCGGGTCGAATGGAAGCACCACTTCGCCCACCTCGCCGCCACCGCACTCGCCGCCCACGACCCCGGCACCTCGGCTGACCCGTCCGTCCTGCACGAGAACGGCTGGGACGACCTGGCGGCGGTCACCGCGCCCGTCACGCTCGTCCGCGCCGAGCGCGGCTTCGTGAGCGCTGCCGACGCCGAGGAGTTCCAGCGCCGCCTCCCCGAAGCGCGCGTCGTCGCGATGGACGCCACGCACAACGTGCAGGAGACGGCGCCTCGCGACCTCGCCGCCCTCGTCGGCTCCGCGGCCGCGGCCGGAATATGACGTTCCGTTCCACGGCCGCCGCGCCGCATCCCGCCCGACCCTAGGCTCGTCCCACCGGCACACAGCACCTGCCGCACCGAGAGGAAACACCCATGTTCCGACGTTATCGACGCCTCGCGCTGATCTCCGCGCTCGCGGCCACCGCCGTGATCCTCAGCGCCTGCTCCGGCTCTGCCGAGCCTGCCCCGTCCACGGGTGGCGAGCCCGACCCCGACGCCACCCTGCATGTCGGTCTCGTGCTCGAGCCCACCAATCTCGACATCCGGCACACCAGCGGTGCCGCGCTGGAGCAGATCCTCATCGACAACATCTACGAGGGACTGGTCAGCCGCACCCAGGAGAACGAGATCGTCGAGCGGCTCGCCTCGGAGTACGAGGTGTCGGACGACGGCCTCACGTACACCTTCACCCTCAACGACGGGATCACCTTCCACGACGGCTCGCCCCTGACGGCGGCCGACGTCGTCTCCTCCTACGAGACCGTCCGCACCGACGCGACGGTGCAGGGCAACGCGGAGTTCGCGTCCGTCTCCTCGATCTCCGCTCCGGACGACACGACCGTCGAGATCGTGCTGTCCGAGCCGAACCAGAACTTCCTCTTCGCCCTCACCGGCCCGGCCGGCCTCGTCTTCAAGAAGGGCGACACCACCGACCTGAAGACCGCGGAGAACGGCACCGGACCGTTCACCCTCACGCGCTGGAACAAGGGCAGCACGATCACCTTCGCCCGCAACGACGACTACTGGGGCGAGCCGGCGGGCGTCGCCGAGGTCGAGTTCCAGTACATCCCCGACTTCACGGCCGGAGTGAACGCCGCTCTCGCCGGTGACGTGGACGTCCTCACCGCCGTCGACCCGAACCTCGCTCCGCAGCTCGAGGACTCGGGTGACTTCACCCTCACGACGGGCCGCACGACCGACAAGGCCACGCTCGCCTTCAACAACAAGAAGGCTCCGCTGGACGACGTCCGGGTCCGCGAGGCGCTGCGCCTGGCCATCGACCACGACGCGCTCATCGAGGCCGTCGGCGCCGGCACGCCGTTGTACGGCCCCATCCCCGAGCTCGACCCCGGCTATGAGGACCTCTCCGACGTCATCTCCTACGACCCTGAGCGGGCCAAGGAGCTGCTCGCCGAGGCCGGCCAGGAGGACCTCGACCTCACCCTGACCATCCCGTCGTTCTACGGCACCACCGTCCCCAAGGTCCTCATCTCGGACTTCGACAAGGTCGGCGTGAACCTCGAGGTCGATTCCGTGGAGTTCCCGACCTGGCTCGAGGACGTGTACACCAACAAGGACTACGACCTCAGCTTCGTCCTGCACGTCGAGCCCCGGGACTTCGGCAACTTCGCCAACCCGGACTACTACTTCGGCTACGACAACGCCGAGGTGCAGGACCTCTACGCGCAGGCGCTGGCCGAGGTCGACCCGGATGCCTCCGCGAAGCTCCTCGCCGAGGCGGCGCGGATCGTCTCCGAGGACCACGCGGCGGACTGGCTCTACAACGGTCAGACGATCACGGCGGTGAGCCCGATCGTCAGCGGCTTCCCGGAGGACTCGATCAACTCGCGCATCAACCTCGCGGGTGTGACCGTCTCCGCCGCGAGCTGACGACGGTCGACGCTCCGTGCTGCGTTACGCGCTCGTCCGAGGAGCCCTGCTGATCGCAGGGCTCCTCGTGTCGAGCGCGCTCATCTTCCTCACGCTGCGCGTCTTCCCCGGCGACGTGGCCCAGCTCATCGCCGGCACCCAGGCCTCCCCCGCCGAGGTCGAGGCGCTGCGGGAGTCGCTGGGGCTGAACCAGCCTCTGCTCGCGCAGTACGCCGACTGGATCGGCGGCATCCTCCGCGGCGACCTGGGCACCTCGCTGCTGTCCGGTGCCTCCGTCGGCGAGGAGCTGCTGCTCAAGGCACAGGTCACCGTTCCGCTCGGGATCATGTCGTTGGTGATCGCCGTGCTCATCGCGGTGCCCTTCGGCATCCTCGCCGCCCTGCGCCGCGGCCACCGCGACGGCACGGCGCTCAGCGTCGGCGCCCAGGCGCTCGCGGCGGTGCCCGTCGTCTGGGCGGGCATGATGCTGATCGTCGTGTTCTCCGTGTGGCTCGGCTGGCTGCCGCCCCAGGGCTTCCCCCGCACCGGATGGTCCACGCCGGGAAGAGCGATCGAGGCGCTGCTGCTGCCGGCCCTCACCATCGGCATCGTCGAGGGCGCCATGCTCATGCGCTTCGTGCGCAGCGCGACCCTGCAGGCGGCCGGACAGGACTTCGTCCGCACCGCGGCCGCCAAGGGGCTGACGAAGACCCGCGCCCTCATCCAGCACGGCATCCCGGCGGTCGGGCTATCCATCATCACGGTCCTCGGCCTCCAGGTCGCCGGGATCATCGTCGGGTCGGTCGTGATCGAGCAGCTGTTCACGCTTCCGGGCATCGGCCGCATGCTCGTGACCGACGTCGGCACGCGTGACCTCGTCAAGGTGCAGAGTGAGCTGCTCGTGCTGACCGGCTTCGTGCTGGTGGTCGGCTTCCTCGTGGATCTGCTGCACCGGGCGATCGACCCTCGACAGCGGGAGGCCGCATGAGCACGCGCTGGTTCCCTCGACTCTGGCGCACCTCGACCGGCCGGTTCGGACTGATCGTCATCGCCCTCGTCGCCCTGGCGGCCGTCGTGTCCCTCTTCTGGACGCCGTTCGACCCGCGGGCCTCGAACATCGGCGACCGCTGGCTGCCGCCGGGGTGGCCGCACGTGCTCGGGACCGACGACACCGGGCGCGACATCCTGAGCCTGCTCATGGCGGGGGCGCGGACCACTGTATTCGTCAGCGTGGGCGCCGGACTCGTGGCCACCGTGGTGGGGATCGCCCTCGCCGCCCTCGGCGCCCTGACCACCCGGCTCGTGCGGGAGACGGTCGCCGTGTTCGTCGACATCCTCATCGCCTTCCCCGTGCTGCTGATCGCGATGATGATCTCGTCGGTGTGGGGCGGATCGCTCTGGGTCGTGATCTGGGCGGTGGGGATCGGTTTCGGCGTGAACATCGCGCGGGTCACGCGGCCGGAGCTGCGCCGCGTGCAGCAGAGCGACTTCGTGCTCGCCGCGCGCGCGTCGGGCCTCACCCCCGCGCAGAGCCTCGTCCGTCACCTCCTGCCGAACGTGGCACCGGTCTTCATCGTGCAGCTCTCATGGTCGATGGCCGTGGCCGTGCTCGCGGAGGCCGGCCTGTCGTACCTCGGCTTCGGGGCCTCGGTCGTGGAACCGAGCTGGGGTCTGCTGCTCGCGGATCTCCAGCGCTACATCGGCGTGCACCCGCTCACCGTGATCTGGCCCGGGCTCACGATCACCCTGACCGTGCTGGCCCTCAACCTGCTCGGCGACGGGCTCCGGGAAGCCACGGACCCCACCCTGCGGCACCGTGCCGCTGAGACGCACACACCGGCGGTGGTCGCATGAGTCTGACGGTCGAGGATCTCGTCATCGAGATCGACGGACGCCGGGTGGTCGACGGCATCTCGCTCCAGGTCCCCGACGGCACCCGCCTCGGGGTGATCGGCGAGTCCGGTTCCGGGAAGTCCCTCACGGCGCTCGCCGTGCTCGGACTGCTGCCGGAGGGGGCGACGGCACGCGGGAGCATCCGGTGGGACGGGACCGAGTTGATCGGGATGCCGGACCGTGAGCTCGCCCGGCTGCGCGGCGACGACATCGGCATCGTGTTCCAGGAACCCCGGACGGCGCTCAACCCGATCCGGACGGTCGGCCGCCAGATCGCGGAGTCCATCCGCATCCACGAAGGCCTGGGCCGGCGCGAGGCCCGTGACCGGGCGATCGCGGAAGCCGCCCGCGTGCGACTCCCCGACCCGGAGACCATCGTCGACCGGTATCCGCACCAGCTCTCCGGCGGCCAGCGGCAGCGCGTCGCGATCGCCATGGCCCTCGCCTGCCGTCCGCGGCTGCTGATCGCCGACGAGCCCACGACGGCCCTGGACGTGACGATCCAGGCCGAGATCCTGTCCCTGATGCTCGGGCTCGTCGCCGACGAGGGCATGTCGCTCCTGTTCATCACGCACGACCTCGCGGTGCTGTCCCAGGTGGCGACGGAGGGAGTGGTGCTCGAACACGGTCGGGTCGTCGAGAGCGCGCCGGTGTCGCGACTGCTGACCGCGCCGACCTCTCCTGTCACGCAGGGGCTGCTGCGGGACGCGACCGCGACGCTCTGGCGGCCTGAGGGAGGAGAGGCATGAGCCTCATCGAAGCGCGCGGGCTGCGACGGGACTTCGTCATGCCGAAGCGGACGGCGTTCGAGCGCACCCGGCGGCAGACGGCCCTGGAGCCGACCGACCTGGACGTCTCCGAGGGCGCCTCCCTGGGGATCATCGGCGAGTCCGGCTCGGGGAAGTCGACCCTCGTGCGGCTCCTGCTGGGTCTGGACCGACCGACCGCGGGAACCGTGTCGGTGGACGGCCGGATCGTCGACGCGGGGGCCTCCGCCCGGTCGCTGCACTGGCTGCGTCGGCAGACGGGACTCGTCTTCCAGGATCCCTACGCCTCCCTCGACCCCCGGATGACCGCGGGGCAGATCGTGCGGGAGCCGTTGTGGGCCCTCGGCATCGACGGCGATCACCGCGCCCGGGTGCGCGAGGTCATCGCCCGGGTCGGCCTGGACCCCGAGATGGGCGACCGCTATCCGCACGAGTTCTCCGGCGGACAGCGGCAGCGGATCGCTCTCGCGCGCGCTCTCGTCCATCGTCCGCGGATCCTCGTGGGCGACGAGCCGCTGTCGGCGCTGGACGTCACGGTGCGCGCGCAGATCCTCGAGCTTCTCGCGGAGCTGCGGGTCGCGGACGAGCTCACGCTGCTGCTCGTGTCGCACGACATCGGCGTGGTGCAGAACCTCTGCGACGCGGTCGTCGTCATGAAGGACGGCCGCATCGTCGAGCGCGGTCCGACCCGCGACGTGCTCCTGCACCCGACCGCCGACTACACCCGCACGCTGCTCTCCGCGATCCCCGTCATCCCCGACGCCTGATCGCCGACCCACCCCCTTGCGGCCGCCCCGGCCCGTTGCGTTCGCCCGCAACGGGGTGGGAGGCGCGCAAGGGGGTGGGTCGACAGGTCAGCGCGGGAAGAGGGAACGACGACGCGGACGCAGCGGGCGACGCAGCGACACCGTGCCCAGATCGCGCCCGAACTTCCGACCGACGCGCCCCATGCGTCCGGCCTCCACGAAGCCGAGCTTCTCGTGCAGCCGGATCGAGGCCTCCGCCCCCTGATCGCTGATCACGGCGATGATCTCGCGGAGTCCCCGCTGCTCGCAGGCCTCGATCAGCGCCTGCAGGAGCGCCGATCCCAGCCCCTTCCCCGCAGCCCCCGGCCCGAGGTAGATCGCGTCCTCGACGGTGTAGCGGTAGGCGTTCTTGCCGGCCCACGGCTGCACGAGCGCGTATCCGAGCACCGCACCGGACGGCGACACGGCCACGAGGAACGGCAGCCCGAGGCGCTCCAGGAGAGTGAACTTGTCCCTCCAGTACGGGATGCTGCTGCGTCGCTCGTCCAGGGTCACGGCCGAATTGCTGACGAAGTGGTTGTAGATCTCCCGGACGTGGGGCAGATCCGCCGCCCGCGCGGGACGGATGACATAGGAGAACGTGTCCGGCGCGGTGGTCCTGCGGAGATGACGCGGGAGAACGCGACGTCGGTCCCCGGGCTCGAACTGCATGCGCTCAGCTTAGAGACCAGGGCCCTCGCCCTCCACCCTCCAGTCCACCGGAGCGCTGCCGAGCTCTTCCAGAAGCGCGTTCGCGCGGGAGAAGGGCCGGGAGCCGAAGAAGCCGCGGCGGGCGGAGAGAGGGGACGGATGAGCCGACGCGATCACCGGGGTGTCGCCGAGCAGCGGCTGGAGGTTCGCGGCATCCCGCCCCCAGAGGATCGCGACGAGCGGCTGGTCGCGCGCGACCAGGGCACGGATCGCGAGCTCCGTCACCTGCTCCCACCCCCAGCCGCGGTGGGAGGCGGCCGCACCGGGGCGGACGGTCAGGACTCGGTTCAGCAGCAGCACGCCCTGATCGCTCCACGCGGTGAGGTCTCCGTGCGGCGCGGGCGCGAGGCCGAGGTCGGTCTCCCGCTCCTTGTAGATGTTCGTCAGGCTCCGCGGCAGCGGCCGCACGTCGCGGTCCACGGCGAACGACAGTCCGATCGGGTGCCCCGGGGTCGGATACGGGTCCTGACCCGTGATCAGCACCCGCACGTCGGCGAGCGGTCGCTGGAAGGCACGCAGCACGTTCGGCCCCGCCGGAAGGTAGCCGTGGCCGGCCGCCTGCTCGGCGCGCAGCCGCTCCCCGAGCGCCGTGACGGTGTCCTGCACCGGAGCCAGCGCCTCCGCCCACCCTGCGTCGATCAGCCCCTCGTCCGCGAGCTCGGCGAGGGTGCGTCCTCCGGTCACTCGACGGGCCGGACCCGCAGCGGTCCCCGCGCGAGCAGGTGCTGCGCCGACTGCGCGACCGGACGCATCGTGATGAGGTCGAGGTTCACGTGGGCCGGCGCGTCCAGGGCGTAGGCGATCACGTCCGCCACGTCCTCGGCGCGAAGGGGCGCCTCGACCCCGGAGTACACGGCCTCCGCGGCGACGGCGTCGCCCCCGAGCCGGTTCAGCGTGAACTCCTCGGTGTGCACCATGCCCGGGGCGACCTCGGCCACCCGGAGCGGCTCGCCGTTGAGCTCCTGACGCAGCGCCCGGACGAGCATCGCCTCAGCCGCCTTCGCCGCGTTGTAGCCCGCGCCGCCCGGGTAGGCGGTCTGCGCGGCCGTCGAGGTCACGAACAGGAGGTCGGCATGGCCGTCCGCGTCCGCGGTGCGGCGGAGCAGCGGCAGCAGCCCGGCGACGAGGCGCTGGGTTGCGAGCACATTCGCGTCGTACATCCACTGCCAGTCGGCGAGCGCGGCGTCCTCGACGCGGTCGGTCCCCCGCGCGCCGCCGGCCACCTGGACGAGCGCGTGCACCGGTCCCGTGCGCTCCAGCTCGGCGAGGAGCGCCGCCACCGCCGCGTCGTCGGTCAGGTCGCAGGCGATGGTCGATGCCCCCGTCTCCGCGGAGAGCGCGGCGAGCCGGTCGGCACGGCGGGCGACGCCGACGACGTCCCACCCCCGAGACCGCAGCACCCGCACCGTCGCCTGACCGATCCCGGAACTCGCACCTGTCACCACTGCACGTCTGTTGGCCATGCCCTCCACCGTACGATGTCCGCGGAGGTTCCGCCCGTTCTCGGCCCCTCATCGTGTTACGTCACATTTCCCGGTCGTTGTTGACACGGCGCGATATTCCGTACTCTCGCTGCAAGGGCACCAGCCCATCCGACCTTCCGACCGTTCCAGGGGGAACACATGTCCGCACCCGAGACCTGGCGTTTCGAGACCAAGCAGATCCACTCGGGCGCCGCCCCCGACCCCGTCACCAAGGCCAGGGCGACGCCGATCTACCAGACCACGTCCTACGTGTTCGACAGCGCCGACCACGCCGCCAACCTCTTCGCGCTCGCCGAGTTCGGCAACATCTACACCCGCATCCAGAACCCGACCCAGGACGTCCTGGAGCAGCGCCTCGCCGCGCTCGAAGGGGGCACCGGCGCCCTCGTCCTCTCCAGCGGTCAGGCCGCCTCGACCTTCGCGATCCTCAACATTGCGCAGGCCGGCGACCACTTCGTCGCGTCGAGCTCGATCTACGGCGGCACCTACAACCTCTTCAAGTACACCCTCGCCAAGCTCGGCATCGAGGTCACCTTCGTCGAGAACCAGGACGACCCCGAGGAGTGGCGTCGCGCCGTCCGCCCGAACACGAAGCTCTTCTTCGCGGAGACCATCGGCAACCCGCAGATCAACGTGCTCGACATCCGCACGGTCGCCGACATCGCGCACGAGAGCGGCGTCCCACTGATCGTCGACAACACGATCGCCACCCCGTACCTCATCCGTCCGTTCGAGCACGGCGCCGACATCGTCGTCCACTCGATCACGAAGTTCCTCGGCGGCCACGGCACCACGATCGGCGGCGTCGTGATCGACGGCGGCTCCTTCGCCTGGTCGGAGAACGTCGAGAAGTTCCCCGGTCTCACCGAGCCGGACCCCTCCTACCACGGCGCCAGCTACACGGCCGCGGTCGGCGACCCGCTCGCCTACATCATCAAGGCCCGCGTGCAGCTGCTCCGCGACCTCGGCTCGGCCATCGCCCCGCAGAGCGCGTGGAACCTCATCCAGGGTGTCGAGACGCTGTCGCTGCGCATCGAGCGCCACGTGCAGAACGCCCAGGAGATCGCCGAGTGGCTGGACAGCCGTGACGACGTGGCCGCGGTCAACTACTCCGGCCTGCCGTCCTCGCCCTGGTACGCCAAGGCGAACGAGTACGCCCCGAAGGGTGTCGGCGCCGTGCTGTCGTTCGAGCTCAAGGGCGGGGTCGAGGCCGGACGCGAGTTCGTCAACAGCCTCTCCCTGTTCAGCCACCTCGCCAACATCGGCGACGTGCGCTCGCTCGTCATCCACCCGGCCTCCACGACGCACGCGCAGCTCACCCCGGAGCAGCAGCTCACCGCGGGCGTGACCCCCGGCCTCGTGCGCCTGTCCGTGGGACTCGAGAACATCGAGGACCTCAAGTCCGATCTCGACCAGGCGCTCGCCGCCGCCCGCGCCGTCTCCGAGGCCGCGCGCGCCTGAGCACCCTCTCCGCGAAGGCCCCGGACCGCAAAGTCCGGGGCCTTCGTCGTCCCCGGTGTCGTAACCTGCGGGCCGGGACCGACCGGCCAGGCGAGAATGGAGACATGGACTGGCAGACGACCTCCGAGGACACGGTGCCGTCGGCACCGGTGACGGAGGCCGACGTCCGGCTGCTCCGTGCCCGCCCGCCGGCCACCGGCGCCTGGCGGGACGGCGACCCCGTCGGCGGCCGCCGGTTCGCCGCGTTCGGCGCTTTCACCACGGAGAGCGGAGCCCAGCTCCCCGGCATCCGCCTCGCGTACGAGAGCTGGGGCGAGCTCAACGCGGCTCGCGATAACGCCGTTCTCGTCCTGCACGCCCTCACCGGGGACAGCCATGTGCGTGGAGAGGCCGGTGCCGGCCACCCGACCGCCGGCTGGTGGGAGGACGTCGTCGGCCCCGGTGCGCCGCTCGACACCGACGAGTGGTTCGTGATCGCGCCGAACATGCTCGGCGGCTGCCAGGGATCGACCGGCCCCGCGAGCATCGCCCCGGACGGCTACGAGTGGGCGTCGCGCTTCCCCTACCTCACCATCCGCGACCAGGTGGCGGCGCAGGTGCGCCTGGCCGACGCGCTCGGCATCGACAGCTGGGCGGCGGTGATCGGCGGCTCGATGGGCGGCATGCACGCGCTCGAGTGGGGCGTGGCGCAGCCGGACCGCGTGCAGCGCCTCGCCGTGCTCTCCTCGCCCCCGGTCACCACCGCCGACCAGATCGCGCTCAACACCGTGCAGCTCGAGACGATCCGCATGGACCCGCGCTTCCACGGCGGCGAGTACTACGACCTCGCGGACGGCGACGGCCCGCACCGCGGCCTGGCCCTGGCCCGCCGCATGGCGCTGCTGAACTACCGCAGCCCGATCGAGCTCAACCAGCGATTCCAGCGCTCCTGGCAGTCGGACGTGTCGCCGCTCGGCCACGGCGGACGCTTCGCCGTGGAGTCCTACCTCGACTTCCACGGGAACAAGTTCACGCGCCGCTTCGACGCCAACAGCTACATCGCCCTCGTCGAGGCCATGAACTCGCACGACGTCGGCCGGGGCCGCGGCGGTGTGGAGGAGGCCCTGAAGGCGGTGGCCGCGACGACCCTCGTCCTCGGCATCGACAGCGACCGCCTCTTCCCCGTCGACGGTCAGCAGCGGATCGCCCGGAGCATCCGGAACGTGCTCGACGGCGAGGCGGTGGTACTCACGAGCGACTTCGGCCACGACGGGTTCCTCATCGAGACCGAGGCCGTCGGCACGCACCTGCGGCGCCTGCTCGACGCCTGAACCGCGTCAGGCCGGGTCGAACCGCCACGGCAGGATGTGGGCGTGCAGGGTCCCCTGTGCCCAGCCGAACGCCCGCCCCCCGTCGCGCACCTCCGTCTGGAACAGCTCGACCGCTCCGCCGGAGGCCAGCGCGGCCTCGACGTCGGTGAAGGCGGAGAGCCGGTGCAGCGTGAGCCAGGTGGGCGGGAAGAGCCGCCACTCCCCCGCCGCGTGCCGCTCGAAGGCCGTGCCCGGTGACACCCAGGCGAGCTCGACGACCTCGTCGGCGGCAGGCGACGGCTCGGCGTCGGGGGCGAGGGCGAGGAAGAACCAGGTGCGGATCCGCACGGGCGCCTCTGCGGGCGGCCGCCATTCCGACAGAGGCACCAGGTCGTCGACGACGAGTCCGACCTCCTCCGCGGTCTCTCTGGCGGCAGCACGGCGCGCGTCCTCGACGTCCGCGGCGCCCGCCTGACGGTCCCCCGGCTCGACCTTCCCGCCGGGGAACACCCAGGCGTCCGCGAAGGAGCCTCGCGACGGACGGCGCAGCAGCAGTACCTCGAAGCCGCCGGGGCTCGGGCGCAGCAGCACGACGGTCCCGGCGAGCGGGAGGTCGTCGTCGGGAGCGGTCACCCCGTCACTCTACGACGCGAGGACCGGCGTCTGCGCCACCCGCCGTGCCTCCACGCGGAACGACACCAGAGCGATGAGGAGTCCGGCCACCGCGAGCACCGCCCCGGTCCATGCCGGCGCCGTGAAGCCCCAGCCGATCGCGATCACGATGCCGCCGAGGAAGGCACCGAGGCTGTTGCCGATGTTCAGGGCGGAGTGGTTCATGGCCGCCGCGATGGACTGGTTGTCGCCGGCCACGTCCATCAACCGCGTCTGGATCGTCGGGCTCAGCACGGACGAGACGAACCCGACGAGGACCACCACGAGGCTCAGGCTCACGATCCAGAACGAGAGCACGGCGAGGAGAGCGAACACGACGGCCATCGCGGCGAGGCCCAGCAGCAGCGTCCGGCGGAGGTCGATGTCGGCGAGATGACCGCCGACGAGGTTCCCGCCCGTCATGCCGAGCCCCATGAGCACGAGCACGATCGGCACGACCCAGTCCGGGGACCCCGCCACCTCCGTCACGAGCGGGGCGATGTAGCTGTAGACGGCGAAGAACCCACCGAAGCCGATCGCCCCCACGCCAAGCGTGAACCAGACCTGACCGATGCGGAACACCCCGAGCTCCGCCCGCATCGTGCGTCCGGGGTTCCCCGGGTGCGCGGGCACGAACAGCGCGATGAAGACGGTGGCGAGCGCGAAGACGAGCGCGACGACCGCGAAGGCCGCGCGCCAGCCCCACTCCTGGCCGAGAAAGGTGCCCAGCGGCACGCCGACGACATTGGCGACCGTGAGCCCGGTGAGGATGAACGCGACGCCCTTGGCACGGTTGCCCGGCCCCATCACATCGGCGGCGACCAGCGCGCCGATGCCGAAGTACGCGCCGTGCGGGAGTCCGGCGAGGAAGCGCGAGACCCCGACGAGCTCGAACGTCGGCAGCACCACGGTGAGGGCGTTGAAGACGGTCAGCGCGAGGGCGAGCACGATCATCACCCGATGCCGCGGGTAGCGGGCGACGAAGCCGGCGATGGTCGGGGCGCCGATGACGACGCCGAGTGCGTACAGCGAGATCAGCCAGCCGGCCTGGCTCAGCGCCTCCTCCTGGCTCGACGCCCAGACGGACGGGAGGAGGTCGGCGGCGATGTTCGGCAGCAGGCCCATGACGACGAACTCGGTCATGCCGATGCCGAAACTGCCGATGGCGAGGGAGAGGAGCGCCCACTTCGCCGCACCCCTCGAAGGTGTCGAGGGATTCACCGGTTCAGCTTACCGGTCGTCGGACTCCTCGATCGCCGCCTCCAGGCGCTCGACCTTCGCGTCGAGCTCTCCCGTGTAGCCGGGGCGGATGTCCGCCTTGAGGACGAGGGACACCCGCGATCCGTACGGCATGACCGCCTCGGTCGCCCGCTTGACCACGTCCATCACGGTGTCCCAGTCGGGCCCCTCGATCTCGGTGAACATGCTCGTCGTACGGTGCGGGAGGCCCGACGCGCGGACGACGCGCACCGCGGCGGCCACGGCATCGTGCACGGAGGCATCGGGGCGCTCGGCGCCGTCGGCGGGCGTGCCGCTGGGGGCGACGGAGAAGGCGATCAGCATGGGTTCACTCCTGGTTTCGAGGACGACGGACGACGGGGACCCGCGCGAGCGCGACGGCGCTCACGGCGGCGAGGACGACGAGCAGGACGTTGCGCATCGTCAGCAGCAGGACGGGGGCGGCTTCGGCACGCAGCAGCCCGTCATAGCTCAGCGGATACACGAGACACGTGAGCAGGCACAGCGCGAGCACCAGGGCGGCGGCGGTGCGTGCCCTGCGGCGGTCGAGCACGAGCCACAGGATCACGGGTGCGAGCAGCCAGGTCTGGAACTGCGGCGAGCCGACCTTGTTCAGGCCGATGAGCACCGTCACCAGGAGCAGGGCCAGCGGCGGGAAGAGTCGCGCGAACGACGCACCGCGCGCGGCCTTGACCCCGCCGACGACGGTGACGACGGCCGCGGCGAGCACCAGGAGCGGGGTGAGGACCGTCGCGACGACCTCCGCGCCCGGCGCGACGATCTGGAAGGTGAGGATGTCGTAGCTGTACTCGATGCGGGCGGCCCCCGTCACGGCCATCCAGAGGAACGGCGTCGCGGCGACCGCCTCGATCTGGAGCCCCCGGCCGGTCTGCGCGGTGAGGAAGCCGAGGATCTCGGTGTCGGCGCCGAGCATCAGGAGCACCACCACCACACCGGCGGTGACGCCCGCGGCGGCCAGAAGCATCCGCAGCCGCGCCCTCCCGGCCGCGACCGCCGCGAGGAGGAGCGCACCGGGCCAGATCTTGATCCAGACGCCGATGGCCAGCAGCGCCGCGGCGATGGTCGGGCGGGTCACCAGCCAGAGGCCGGCCACGACGGCGATCGGCACGGTGACGGCATCGATGCGGTACAGCGCGATGGGTCCGAGGAGGAGCAGGGCCGCGCACCAGAACCACGCGGCGGTGCGCCGCGCCCGCACGTGTCCGCGCCCGACGAGCACGGCGAAGGCGACGGCGTCGAGCACCGTGACCAGCAGCGCCCAGCCGATGAGGTAGGCGCCGGAGACGCCGAGCAGCGGGAGGAACGGGGCGGCGAGCACGGCAGCGAGCATCATCGGCAGGAGCGCGAGCTGCGGGTACACCCAGGACTCCGTGACGCCCACGATCTCCCCGCCGCTCCACGCGGCCGTCGCCCAGGGCTCGTAGACCAGCACGACGTCCCCCATGGGCTGGCTCGGGTAGACCCAGCCCAGCCATGCGGTCAGGACGTGGACGAGGAGGAAGGCTATCCACAGCGCGACTACGTTCCTCCGGGCCGTGGTCCTCACGACAGGAGGTCCGCGACCGCGCGGGGCAGCGCCTCCGCGACGTCGAGCGCCACGATCGGATGACCGCTCGCGCCCGCGGTCGCCGCGGCGGCGAGGCGGGCGGCGTGCCCGTGCAGCCAGACGGCCGCCGCGGCGGACTCGACGAGCGGGCCGCCCGGATTCGCGGCGATCACGGCGGCGACGATCCCCGCCAGCACGTCCCCCGTCCCGGCCGTCGCGAGCCACCCGGTCCCCGCCTCGACGGCGATGAGCGTGCCGTCCGGTGCCGCGAGGACGGTGCGCGCGCCCTTGCGCAGCACCACGCCGTCGATCGCGGCGGACACGTCGCGGACATCGGCGAGATCGTCCCCCGCCCCGTCGATGCCGACATGCTCCCGCAGCCGCGCGAACTCCCGGCCGTGCGGCGTGGCGACGAACGGGGCGCGGGCGGTCGGCGCCAGATCGAGCGCTCCGGCGTCGATGACCACGGGAACGTCCCCGTCGACGATCCCCCGCAGCGCCTGCGCCTCCGTCTCGCTCCGGTCGTCCGGATCGGTCCCGGAGCCGATCACCCAGGCGCCGATGCGCGTGCGTCCGGCGTCCGGCCCGCCGACGGTCTCGGGGCGCCGGGCGAGCACCGCCGCCACCGCCGCGGCCGCTCCCACGTAGCGGACGAATCCGGCACCGGTGCGCCACGCGGCCTCGACGCCCAGCACCGCGGCGCCGGGATAGGCGGCCGATCCGGTGCGCACGCCCACGACGCCCCGCGAGTACTTGTCATCCTCGGCGGTCGGCGTGCGGAAGAACCGCGCCGCGTCGCTGCGGGACCACTCGCGCACGTCGCTCATGACTCCACGTTAGCCCGACGGCCCTGTCCGGTCCGCGCCGGCGGTACCGTCGAACGGTGAGTCTTCTCTTCTCTCCGCTGACCATCCGCTCCGCCACGTTCCGCAACCGCCTCTGGGTGTCCCCCATGTGCATGTACAGCGCCGTCGACGGCGTGGCGCAGGAATGGCATCACACCCACCTCGCGCAGTTCGCCTCGGGCGGTGCCGGACTCATCGTCGCCGAGGCCACGGCCGTCGTCCCGGAGGGGCGGATCTCCCCGCGCGACCTCGGCCTCTGGGACGACGCTCAGCGCGACGCACTGGCCCCGATCGTCCGCGCGATCCACGATCGAGGGTCCGCTGCGGGCATCCAGCTCGCGCACGCCGGGCGGAAGGCCTCGACCTGGTGGCCGTGGGCCGACGAGCGCGGCTCGGTCCCCGCCGCGGCAGGCGGATGGATCACCAGCGCACCGTCTGCGGTGGCCTACGAGGGGTTCGCCGCCCCGGTCGCCCTGGACGCAGCGGGCATCGACCGCGTGGTCGACGGGTTCGCCGCGGCGACCAGGCGGGCGCTCGATGCGGGCTTCGACGTCATCGAGATCCACGGCGCCCACGGCTACCTCCTGCACCAGTTCCTGTCTCCGCTGTCGAACCTCCGAGAGGACGCCTACGGCGGCTCGCTGGAGAACCGGGCCCGGTTGCTGCTGCGTCTCGTGGACACGGTGCGCGAGACGGCCGGCGACGACGTGCCGCTGTTCGTCCGCATCTCGGCGACCGATCATGCCGAGGGCGGCTTCACGCCCGAGGAGGCCGCGACGGTCGGCGGCTGGGCGACCGCGCGCGGCGCCGACCTCATCGACGTCTCCAGCGGCGGCCTCGTCGCGCACCAGCGCATCAGCGTCTCCCCCGGCTACCAGGTCCCGCTGGCCGAGACCGTCCGCCAGGGCGGGCGGATCCCGGTGTCGGCCGTGGGCCTCATCACCGCCGCCGCCCAGGCCGAGCAGGTGCTCGCCGACGGGGCGGCCGACGCGATCTTCGCCGGACGGGAGTGGCTGCGCGACCCGCACTTCGCGCTGCGGGCCGCACACGAGCTGGGCGACGAGGTCGCCTGGCCGCCGCAGTACGAGCGAGCGCACTGGCGCTGACGCCCACGACGAAGGCCGCCGGTTCCCGAGGGAGCCGGCGGCCTTCGCGTGTCCGGATGTCAGTGGCCGCGGACGCGACGGGTCGCGTCCTGCACCTCGCCGACGAGCTCCTCGAGGATGTCTTCCAGGAACAGCACGGCGGTGGTCTCCCCCCGGGCGTCGCGGACCTTGGCCAGGTGGCGACCCGCCCGTCGCATGACGGCGAGCGCGTCCTCCAGATCGGTGTCCTCCTGCACGGGCACCATGTGGTGGATGCGCTTGCCGGGGATCGGCTCGAGCACCTTGGCCTCGGCATCCGGGCCCTCCGAGGCCCGCAGGATGTCCTTGAGGTGGACGTAGCCGATCGGGACGTCCTCGTCGTCGACGATCACGTAGCGCGAGAACCCGTAGCGGGCGACCGCCTTCTCGATGTCGTCGGGCGTGGTCGTCTGCGGCAGCGTGACGAGGTCGCCCAGCGGCACGGCCACGTCGCGCGCCTTCTTGTCGGTGAACTCGACCGCGGCCGTGACCGTGCCCGCGGTGTCCATGAGCACACCCTCACGGCGCGACTGGTTGACGATGGTCGCCACCTCGTCGAGGGTGAACGTCGACGCCGCCTCGTTCTTCGGCTCCACGCGGAAGAGGCGCAGCACGCCGTTCGCCGCCGCGTTCAGCAGCCAGATCACCGGCATGAACACCTTCGACACCCACACCAGCGGCGTCGCCAGCAGCAGCACAGCCCGGTCCGGGACGGAGAACGCGAGGTTCTTCGGGACCATCTCGCCGAACACGACGTGCAGGAACGACACGATGAGCAGCGCGATCGTGAACGACACGACGTCCACCGCGCCGTCCGACCAGCCCAGCGCGTGCAGCGGCACGGCGAGCAGATGGTGGATGGCGGGCTCGGACACGTTCAGGATGAGCAGCGAGCAGATCGTGATGCCGAGCTGCGAGGTCGCGAGCATGAGCGTCGCGTGCTCCATGGCGTACAGCGCCGTCTTGGCCGGGCGCGAGCCGCGCTCCGCCTTCGGCTCGATCTGCGAGCGCCGCGCGGAGATCACGGCGAACTCGGCGCCGACGAAGAACGCGTTCGCCGCCAGCAGGACGACGAGCCAGGCGAGGCCTCCCCAATCGCTCACAGGGACACCCCCTCGATGACGACGGCATCCGGTCTCGGGACGTAGCGCACCCGATCCACCCGGCGGCCGTCCATGCGGACCACCTGCAGCGTGCCGCTCTCCAGCGGCACCTCGTCGCCGACGACCGGCACCCGCTCGAGGACGCTCATGACGTAGCCGCCGACCGTGTCGTACACATCGCCCTCCGGGACCTCGACGCCCGCACGGCTGCGCAGCTCATCCGGACGCAGTTCGCCGGGGAAGGTCACCCCGTCGCGGTTGCGGATGACGCCGGCCCTGCTCCGGTCGTGTTCATCGGAGACCTCGCCGACGAGTTCCTCCACGAGGTCCTCCAGCGTCACGATGCCCGCCGTCCCGCCGTACTCGTCGACGACGACCGCGAGCTGGTAGCCGCGACCGCGGAGGTCGGAGATGAGCGCGTCGACGTGGGCGGTCTCCGGCACGCGGAGCGGGTCGGTCGCGAGGGCACCCACGGGCACCTCGGCCCTGCGCTCCCGCGGCACCGAGATGGCGGCCTTGAGATGTACGACGCCGGTGATGTCGTCGAGGTCCTCATCGAAGACCGGGAAGCGGCTGTGGCCGGTGCGACGCGCCAGCTGGATCACGTCGTCCACCGAGTCGCCGGCGGCGATGGCGTGCATGCTCGGGCGCGCCGTCATGACGTCCGCCGCCGTGAGCCGGGAGAAGGTGAGCGTGCGGTCGAGCAGCGTCGCGGTGTCGGCCTCCAGCACTCCGGCACTCGCCGAGCGTCGCACGAGCGAGGAGAGCTCCTCCGCGCTGCGCGCGCCGGAGAGCTCCTCCTTGGGCTCGATGCCCATGCTGCGCAGCACGCCGTTGGCGCTGCCGTTCAGCACGACCACGGCCGGCTTGAACACCGTCGTGAAGGCGATCTGGAACGGCACGACGAGCTTCGCCGTGGCCAGGGGCAGCGCCAGCGCGAAGTTCTTCGGGACGAGCTCGCCGAGGATCATCGACAGCACTGTCGCGACGAACATCGCCACCACGGTCGCGATGGGGGCGACGGCGGCTTCCGGGATGTTCCAGGCGACGAGCGTGGGGCGCAGGAGGTTCGACAGCGCCGGCTCCATCGTGTATCCGGTCAGCAACGTGGTCAGCGTGATGCCGAGCTGCGCGGAGGAGAGATGCGTCGAGGTGTGCCGCAGGGCGCTGATCGTCAGCGAGAGGCGGGACTCGCCTCGCGCCTGCCGCGCTTCGAGGTCCGCACGGTCGAGGTTCACGAGGGCGAACTCGCTCGCGACGAAGAGGCCGGTGCCGACCGTGAGCAGAAGCCCCACGCCCAACATGATGTAGTCCATCAGATCTTCCTCTCCGGGGAGAGAACGGGACGGTGGGGCGATGTTCGGCAACTGGGAGGGTCGTCCATAGTGCGCTCGATTCTACAGAAGCGGACTGTGGTCGCGGCGGGTGGTCACCAACTGACCGGCAGCGCCTTGCCCTCCTCGTAGCCCGCCGCGGACTGCAGTCCGACGAGGGCGCGGTCGTGGAACTCCGGCACGGTCGCGGCCCCGGCGTAGGTGAAGGACGACCGCACGCCCGACGTGATCATGTCGAGCAGGTCCTCGATCCCCGGGCGCAGCGGGTCGAGGTAGATCTTGGAGGAGGAGATGCCCTCGGCGAACAGCTCCTTGCGCGCCCGCTCGTAGGCGTCGAGCCGACCGAACCGCGCCTGCACGGCCTTGGTCGAGGCCATGCCCCAGGACTCCTTGAACAGACGCCCGTCCGCATCGCGCTGGAGCTCCCCCGGGGCCTCGATCGTGCCGGCGAACCAGGAGCCGACCATGACGGAGGCCGCACCGGCCGCGAGCGCGAGCGCGACGTCCCGCGGGTAGCGCACCCCGCCGTCGGCCCAGACGTGCGCTCCGGCCTCGGCGGCGGCCTGCGCGGTCTCCAGCACCGCGGAGAACTGGGGACGACCCACCGCCGTCATCATCCGCGTCGTGCACATCGCCCCGGGGCCGACGCCGACCTTGAGGATCGAGGCGCCCGCGTCGACCAGATCCCGCACGCCGTCCGCCGTGACGATGTTCCCCGCGACGATGGGGAGCCCGAGTCCGAGGGACGCGACCTCCTGCAGCGCCCGGAGCATGCCCTCCTGGTGGCCGTGCGCGGTGTCCACGACGAGCACGTCCACCCCGGCCGCCGCGAGCGCCTTCGCCTTGGCGCCGACGTCGCCGTTGATGCCGACCGCCGCGGCGACGGCGAGGCGCCCGTCGGCGTCCACGGCCGGCCGGTACAGCGTGGCGCGCAGAGCGCTGCGGGCGCTCAGCGTCCCGACGAGGTGTCCGTGGTGGACGACGGTGACGATCTCGACGTCCGCCTCGGTGATGACGTCGAAGGCATGCCGCTCGGAGCCGATGTCGTCCGCGTCGATCGACGGCGTCCCCCGGTGCACGAGGTCGCCGAGTTGCGCGTCGGGCAGCGCGGTCGCGAGACGGGTGGCCGGGAGCACGCCGACGATGCGGTCGACGGGGATCGGCGCCGCGCCGGAGGCCACCACGATCCCGTGGCCCGCCGCAGCGGGGAGCAGGCGGAGGGCGTCCGCGACGGTCGCCTCCGGGGGCAGCACGAGCGGCGTGTCCCAGAGCACCGGCTGACCCTTCACGTCGCGGATCGCGGCGTCGAGCTCCTGGAGCGGGAGGTCCTGCGGCAGCACGCCCAGCGCCCCGCGGCGCGCGAGCACGGCCGCGAGCCTCGGCCCGGTCACCGAGTTCATGTTCGCGGCGACGAGCGGCAGCGTCGCCGGCGTACCGTCGTGCGGAGCGAGATCGACCTGGAGGCGACTGGTGACGGCCGAACGGCGCGGCACCAGGAAGACGTCCGAGTAGGTCAGATCGACGGTCGGCTGCGCACCTGAGAACTCCATGCCTCCACGGTACCCAGATCGGCGCGGCACGGGTCGGTCTCTTCGACGTCTCTGGGATCGAAACAGGTTAGGCTTGGTGGTCGAGAGTGTGCGGGCCCGAGCGCATCCTGCGTCGTGCGTCCGCATCGGAGATCTTCAGCGATGAAAGAGGGCGATAGAGCGTGTCGAACCAGGTGACCGGCGTCGGTGGCGACGGGGGGTTCGGAGCCAATTCCTGGCTCGTCGAAGAGCTCTACGAGCAGTTCAAGGAGAACCGCGACTCCGTCGACAAGGAGTGGTGGCCCATTCTGGAGAAGTACCACTCCGAGACCACCGCAGCCGGAGGCGCTGCCTCTCCCGCCGCGACCACGGCACCGGCGCACCCCGTGACCGCTCCCATCCCCGTGATCGGTGCACAGCCCGTCGCCCGCACCACGGCGAAGCCGGCGGCCGCCGCGCCGATCCCCGCCCAGGCGCCGAAGCCGAAGCAGGAGTCCACGGAGACGCAGCCGCCGTCCGAAGAGGACAAGGTCACCCCGCTGCGCGGTCTGCCGAAGACCCTCGCCGCGAACATGGACGAATCGCTCACCGTCCCCACCGCCACGAGCGTCCGCACGGTCCCGGCCAAGCTGATGATCGACAACCGCATCGTCATCAACAACCACATGGCCCGCACCCGCGGCGGCAAGGTCAGCTTCACCCACCTCATCGGCTGGGCCCTCATCCGCACCCTCGACGAGTTCCGCAGCCAGAACGTCTTCTACGCCGAGATCGACGGCAAGCCCTCCGTCGTGGCCCCCGCGCACGTCAACCTCGGCATCGCGATCGACCTGCCCAAGCCGGACGGCACCCGGGCCCTCATGGTCCCGAGCATCAAGCGTGCCGACACCATGACCTTCACCGAGTACCTCGCCGCCTATGAGGATCTCGTCACCCGCGCGCGCTCCAACAAGCTCACCGCCGCCGACTTCCAGGGCACGACGGTCTCGCTGACCAACCCGGGCGGCATCGGCACGGTGCACTCGGTCCCGCGTCTCATGAAGGGCCAGGGCTGCATCATCGGCGCCGGCGCCCTCGAGTACCCGGCCGAGTTCCAGGGCGCGAGCGACAAGACGCTCAACGAGCTGGCGATCGGCAAGACGATCACGCTCACGAGCACCTACGACCACCGCGTCATCCAGGGTGCCGGCTCGGGCGAGTTCCTGAAGAAGGTGCACGAGCTGCTGATCGGCCAGCGCGGCTTCTACGACGACATCTTCGCGGCGCTGCGCATCCCGTACGCGCCGATCCGCTGGAACCCGGACATCGCGGTCGACCTCGCCGAGCGCGTGGACAAGCAGTCCCGGGTGCAGGAGCTCATCAACTCCTTCCGCGTGCGCGGCCACCTCATGGCCGACATCGACCCGCTCGAGTACCGTCAGCGCTCGCACCCCGACCTGGAGATCGAGAGCCACGGCCTGACGTTCTGGGACCTCGACCGCGAGTTCGTCACCGGCGGGTTCGGCGGACGCCGCGTCGCCAAGCTCCGCGACATCCTCGGTGTGCTGCGCGACTCGTACTGCCGCACGCTCGGCATCGAGTACATGCACATCCAGGACCCGGAGCAGCGCCGCTGGTTCCAGGAGAAGGTGGAGGTCAAGTACCAGAAGCCCGGCCACGACGAGCAGCTGCGCGTGCTGCGCAAGCTCAACGAGGCCGAGGCCTTCGAGACCTTCCTGCAGACGAAGTTCGTCGGCCAGAAGCGCTTCTCGCTCGAGGGCGGCGAGTCGCTGATCCCGCTCCTCGACGAGATCCTCCAGGGCGCGGCCACGGCCGGGCTGGAGGGCGCCGCGATCGGCATGGCTCACCGCGGCCGCCTGAACGTGCTGACCAACATCGCCGGCAAGACGTACGGCCAGGTCTTCCGCGAGTTCGAGGGCACGCAGACCCCCGGCAACCAGCGCGGCTCGGGCGACGTGAAGTACCACCTGGGCACCGAGGGCACGTTCGTCGCCGACGACGGCTCGGCGCTGCCGGTGTATCTCGCGGCCAACCCCTCCCACTTGGAGACGGTCGACGGCGTGCTGGAGGGCATCGTCCGCGCCAAGCAGGACCGCAAGCCCATCGGGACCTTCGCCTGGCTGCCGATCCTCGTCCACGGCGACGCGGCCTTCGCCGGCCAGGGCGTCGTCGTCGAGACGCTGCAGATGTCGCAGCTGCGCGGCTACCGCACCGGCGGCACGATCCACGTGGTCGTCAACAACCAGGTCGGCTTCACCACGACGCCGAGCGACGCCCGCACCTCGGTCTACGCGACCGACGTGGCCAAGACGATCCAGGCGCCCGTCTTCCACGTGAACGGCGACGACCCCGAGGCCGTCATCCACGTCGCGCAGCTCGCGTTCGAGTACCGCGAGCGCTTCCACCGCGACGTCGTGATCGACCTCGTCTGCTACCGCCGACGCGGCCACAACGAGGGCGACGACCCGTCGATGACGCAGCCCCTGATGACCGACCTCATCCAGGCGAAGCGCTCCGTCCGCCGCCTCTACACGGAGTCTCTCGTCGGTCGCGGCGACATCACCGAGGAGGAGTACGACGAGGCCAAGGCCGACTTCCAGAACCGTCTGGAGATCGCCTTCGCCGAGACGCACGCCGCCGAGACCGGTGCGACCCCGATCGCCCCGGAGGAGGCCCCGCAGGTCGAGGACCAGGTCGGAGCCCCCGAGGTCACCGGTGTGCCGGCCGAGGTCATCCGCCTCATCGGCGACGCGTTCGTGAACAAGCCCGAGGGCTTCACGGTGCACCCGAAGATCCAGCAGCTGCTGGAGAAGCGCCTCGACATGAGCCGCAACGGGAACATCGACTGGGGCTTCGGCGAGCTGCTCGCCTTCGGCTCGCTCCTGGTCGAGGGCACCCCGGTGCGCCTCGCCGGCCAGGACTCGCGCCGCGGGACGTTCGTGCAGCGGCACGCCGCGCTCCACGACCGTGCGAACGGCCAGGAGTGGCTGCCGCTGTCGAACCTGTCCGACGCGCAGGGCCGCTTCTTCGTCTACGACTCGCTGCTCAGCGAGTACGCCGCGCTCGGCTTCGAGTACGGCTACTCCGTGGAGGCTCCCGAGGCCCTGGTGCTGTGGGAGGCGCAGTTCGGCGACTTCGTCAACGGCGCCCAGTCGGTCATCGACGAGTACATCTCCGCCGCGGAGCAGAAGTGGGGTCAGCAGTCCAGCGTCACACTCCTGCTCCCCCACGGCTACGAGGGTCAGGGGCCGGACCACTCCTCCGCACGCATCGAGCGGTTCCTGCAGCTGTGTGCCCAGGACAACATGATCGTGGCGCGCCCGTCGACCCCGGCGTCGCACTTCCACCTGCTGCGCCGTCAGGCCTACGCCCGTCCGCGCAAGCCGCTGATCGTGTTCACGCCGAAGGCGATGCTGCGCCTGCGCGGCGCGACCAGCCCGGTGGAGGCGTTTACCGGCGGCCGCTTCGAGCCGGTCCTCGACGACGACCGCGGTCTCGACCGTTCCGCCGTGAAGCGCGTCCTCGTGCACAGCGGCAAGGTGCACTGGGACCTCCGCGCCGAGCTGGAGAAGAACCCGAACCCGGAGATCGCCCTGGTGCGTCTGGAGCAGCTCTACCCGACGCCCATCGACGAGCTGAAGAAGATCACCGACTCGTACCCGAACGCCGAGCTCGTGTGGGTGCAGGAGGAGCCGGAGAACCAGGGAGCCTGGCCGTTCCTGGCACTGGCCTTCGCGGACGTCCCCGGCGACCGCTCCTTCCGCCCGGTCTCGCGTCCGGCGTCTGCCTCGCCGGCGACGGGCTCGTCCAAGGTGCACGCCACCGAGCAGGCCACACTCATCCGCGCGGCGGTCACCCTGGGCTGACCGCCTCTCCGACGACGAAGGGCGCCCCGGCTTCGGCCGGGGCGCCCTTCTCGGTCCGTGGGTCAGTACCAGATGTCGAGGGACGGCGCCGGGAAGGCGACGAACGCACGGTCCAGGGCTTCGATGTCCGTGGGCGCGCCGACGATCCGGCCCGCACCGTGCAGCGCGGCGACACGGATGCTGCCGGCGTAGATCGACGAGAGCGCGGAGACGTCGAGGACGATGTCAGCCTCGGCGCCCGGAGCATCGTCGACGTGCGCCCGGCCCTCGGCGTCGATACGGAGGCGCCAGGTTCCCGCGGCGAAACCGAGCGCGTCGTCGATGCGGAGCACCGCGTCCAGCGGCGCGGCGTAGGTCCGGGCCGTGAGCGCGGACGGGACGTCCAGGACGCGGAGCCAACCGTGGTCGTGCACCTCCTGGGTGACGCCGCGCGGATCCGCGACCAGCCACGGCAGGGCGTCGTCGAGCGGTCGGAGATCGGCGGTCACCTCATCGACGAGGTCGTGCTGCAGCGCGAACCGCCACAGCGCAGCCGTCGCCTCCGCCGTCTCGCCGACGAGCAGGCGCACGTGCAACGCGAACCGGAATGTTCCTCCGCGCTCGCTGAGGTGGAAGGCCATCACGCCGCGCACCTGACCGGATTCGTCGCGATAGCGGACGCCGCGCACCCGGTCCCGGTCGGTGTCGGTGGTCGAGAGCCCGCCGATGCCCGCCCAGCGGGCAGCCCACCCCGGGACCTGCCCCGACCGCGCGGTGCGGGCGCGCTCGTGCACCTCCGCCAGCGCGTCGGCGAGCTCCTGCCGCTCGATGTACTCCACGCGGCCCGCCGGAACGGGACCCGCCCACCCGGCGCGGCGGACGTCGACAGTGAACCGCGACACCGGGACCGCGGAACCGAAGCCGTAGCGCCCGTAGATCGTGGCCTCGGATACGGTGAGCCCCGCGATCGGGAGGCCGGCCCCGACGGCGGCACGGAGCTCCCCCTCCAGCAGCGCCCGCGCGATGCCACGGCGGCGATGCGTGCCTGCCACCGTGACGCCGCTGATCGCCCACATGCCGATCTCGCCGCCGGGGATCGTCAGCGGCGTCACCCAGGAGTCGATGGTCGCCACCGGGAAGCGGTCGGCCGGGGCGTCGGGCTCGTAGACGCCGATGTTGCGCCGGCTCCTCAGCGTGCCCACGCCCTCCTCACGAGCCGCCTCCGAGGGGTCGGCGCCGAGGAACCCGCGGGCCATCGCCCGCTGGAAAGCGGCGACGCGCGTCGAATCCGTCGTATCGAGGACCCGGTACTCGAGGCCCTCCCCCGCGAGGCGGTCGACGGACGTCTGGTCAGCGGGGATCCCGCGCGCATCGATGAGGGCCATGCACACAGCCTACGGGCGGTCTCCGACGCTCCGCGCCCCGGGGGCGCTCAGTGCTGCGCGGCCTGGACCTCGCGGAGCCGGGCGAACACCTGGTCGCGCAGCTCCTCCGGAGCGGTCTCCTTGCAGGCGCGGGCGATGACCTCGGTGAGGGTCGTCGCCACCAGAGCCTCGTCCCGGCACGCCGGGCAGTTCTCCAGATGCTCGCGGATCTCGGCGTGCTCGGTCTTGCACACCTCGTTGCGGAGGTACTCCTCCAGATCCTGACGGGCCTTGTCGCAGCCGCAGTCGCTCATTTCTTGCTCCTCGGGTCAGCCGCGGCGATTCCCCGCTCCGCGGCGTAGTCGGCCAGCAGCTCCCGCAGCATCCGCCTGCCACGGTGCAGACGGCTCATCACGGTGCCGATGGGGGTTTTCATGATGTCGGCGATCTCCTGGTACGCGAAGCCCTCGACGTCGGCGAGGTACACCGCGAGCCGGAAGTCCTCCGGAACCGCCTGCAGCGCGTCCTTCACGACCGACGCCGGCATGCGGTCGATGGCCTCCGCCTCCGCCGACCGGCTGTGCGAAGCCGTCGTCGACTCCGCGCCGCCGAGCTGCCAGTCCTCGAGTTCGTCGATGGTGCCCTGGAAGGGCTCTCGCTGCCGCTTGCGGTAGATGTTGATGTACGTGTTGGTGAGGATGCGGTACAGCCACGCCTTGAGATTCGTGCCCTGCGCGAAGGTCGACCACGAGCCGTAGGCCTTGACGAAGGTCTCCTGCACGAGATCGGCAGCGTCGGCGGGATTGCGCGTCATACGCATCGCGGCGGCGTACAGCTGGTCCATGAAGGGGAGCGCCTGCTCCTCGAACTCGCGCCGAGGGTCGCCGACGGTGGCTGCGGTTGCGGTGTCGTCCATCACCGGCCAGTCTAGGCGGCTGAGGTCGATCACCTCGCGTTCCAGCGTCGCAGGCATCCTCTTCCCTTCGCACCGAGGCCGCCTCTCACGATGACGGCGCTGTGTTTACTAAGGTGAGAACCGATGAGCGCCAAAAGGTATTCCCCCACCCGAGTGCAGGGCGCCTACCCCGCGCCCACGATCGACGGCCCGGTGCACGCCGAGCTCACGATCCCCGGCTCCAAGTCCCTCACGAACCGCGAACTCCTCATCGCAGCGATCGCGGACGGCCCCGGTCGCCTGATCGCCCCGCTCCACTCGGACGACTCGCAGCGCATGGTGGAGGCCCTCCGCGCGCTCGGCGTCGGTATCGAGGAGGTCGAGGCCGGCCACGAGTTCGGTCCCGACCTCGTGATCACGCCCGGCAAGCTCCGCGGCGGCACGACGATCGACTGCGGCCAGGCCGGGACCGTCATGCGCTTCATCGCGCCGCTGGCCGGCCTCGCCGAGCAGGACGTCCATCTCACCGCGCACGAGACGGCTCTGCACCGCCCCATGGGCGGGTTGATCAGCGCCCTGCGCGACCTGGGCGTCGACATCGACGACGAGGGCACCTGGGCCCTTCCATTCACCATCCGCGGCCATGGCCACATCCGCGGTGGCCGCGTGGAGATCGATGCGTCGGCCTCCAGCCAGTTCGTGTCCGGCCTGCTGCTCGCCGCCCCGCGCTTCGACGTCGGTCTGCACCTCGTGCACACCGGCGAGCGCCTGCCCAGCCTGCCGCACATCGACATGACCATCGAGGCGCTGAGCCGCCGCGGCATCCGGATCGAGCGCCCCGCGGTCGGCGAGTGGCTGGTGGAGGCCGGAGTCCCCCGCGCCAAGGAGATCCCGATCGAGCCGGATCTCTCCAACGCCGCCCCGTTCCTCGCCGCGGCCCTCGTCGCCGGCGGCTCCGTCGCGATCACCGGCTGGCCGGCGCACTCGACCCAGCCCGGAGCACTGCTCCCCGAGATCCTGCAGGCGGCGGGTGCGCACGTCAGCCGGCACGGCGGGGTGCTCACCGTGCGGGCCGGATCCGGAATCCGCGGACTGGATCTCGATCTCTCCGCCGCCAGCGAGCTGACGCCGACCCTCGTCGGTCTCGCGGCCTTCGCCGAGGGCCCCACGACCATCCGCGGCATCGGCCACATCCGTCTCCACGAGACCGACCGGATCGCGGCGCTCGTCGGGAACCTGCGCGCGCTCGGCGGGACCGCCGAGGAGCTCCCCGACGGCATCCGTATCGTTCCCGGCCCGCTCCGGGGCGGCACCTGGGCCGCGCACCACGACCACCGGATGGCGACGACCGGCGCGCTGATCGGCCTCCGCGTCCCGGATGTCGTGATCGATGACATCGGCACCACCGCCAAGACCCTCCCGGAGTTCACCATGCTCTGGGAGCGGATGCTGCGAGGCTGACGGGTGAGCTGGCTGAACGACGCCGACGACCTCGAGGACGACTTCGAGGACTACGACGAGAGCAGCATCCGCACGCGTCCGAACCCGAAGGCCAACCGGCCGCGCACCAAACGCCGTCCTGCGCACGAGGACGCGCAGATCGGCCGCGTCCTCGGCGTGGATCGGGGCCGGTACTCCGTGCTCCTCGACGAGGACACCCCGCAGGAGCGCACGATCACCGCGGCGCGCGCGCGGGAGCTGCGGCGCACGCCGATCGTGACGGGCGACCGGGCTCGTGTCGTCGGCGACACCTCGGGAGACGAGGGCACGCTCGGCCGGATCGTGGGAATCGTCGAGCGCACCTCGCTCCTCCGTCGCAGTGCCGACGACACCGACGAGGTCGAGCGCGTGATCGTCGCCAACGCGGACCAGATGCTCGTCGTCGTCGCGGCGGCCGACCCCGAGCCCCGCGCCCGTCTCGTGGACCGCTACCTCGTCGCCGCATTGGACGCCGGCATCCGACCCCTCCTCGTCGTGACGAAGACCGATCTCGCCGACCCGGCGCCATTCCTCGCCCACTTCGACGGCCTCGACCTCCGCGTCTTCACCAGCGCGCAGGACGAGATGCCGATCGACGAGATCGGCGCTGCGCTCGTCGGCCACTCGACGGTCTTCGTCGGGCACTCCGGTGTCGGCAAGTCGACGCTGGTGAACGCCCTGGTGCCCACCGCGGGCCGCGCCACCGGACACGTGAACCAGGTGACCGGCCGCGGACGCCACACCTCCTCTTCGACCGTCTCGCTGCGCTACGAGGGCGCCGACGGCACCGGCTGGGTCATCGACACCCCCGGTGTCCGTTCCTTCGGCCTCGGGCACGTCGACCCCGCGAACATCCTCGCCGCCTTCACCGAGCTCGCCGTGATCGCGGAGGACTGCCCGCGCGGCTGCACCCACCTGCCCGATGCCCCGGACTGCGCCCTCATCGAAGCGGCGGACCGCGGAGAGCTGAGCGAGACCGGACGCGCTCGCCTCGATTCCTTGCAGCGCCTCCTGCAGACCTTCGCCGACAAGGCGGAGCAGCCCCCCGGACGATAGGCTGGGGCGGTGACCGAACGCCTGGAAACCGGAACCGCCGCCCCCGACTTCACCCTGCTCGACCAGGACGGGAACACCGTCCGCCTGGCCGACCTCCGCGGCACGAAGACGGTGCTGTACTTCTACCCCGCGGCGATGACCCCGGGGTGCACGACCGAGGCCTGCGACTTCCGCGACAGCATCTCGTCGCTCCAGGGCGCCGGGTATCAGGTCGTCGGCGTCTCGAGGGACGAACCGGCGAAGCTCGCCGCCTTCCGCGACCGCGACGGCCTCACGTTCCCGCTGCTCAGCGACCCCGATCACGCCGTGCATGAGTCGTACGGCGCCTGGGGCGAGAAGATGAACTACGGCAAGCTCGTCGAAGGGGTGATCCGCTCGACGTTCGTCCTCGACGAGGACGGCGTCATCACCAGCGCGCAGTACAACGTGAAGGCCACGGGTCACGTCGCGCGGCTGCGCAAGCAGCTCGGCATCGACGCCTGACAGGACGGCGCGGACTCACTCCGCTTCGCGTCGGGTCCCCTCGCGGCGCGCGCTCGCGATGAGGAGCGCGAGTCCGGCGACGGCCGGGATACCGAGTCCGAGCACGAAGGCCCACGGTATGGGCGGCAGCGTGAGAGCGCCGAGCGCCAGCGCGATCGCGAGGACCTGGAACACCACCCCGCCTGATCGCGCCCAGGAGCGTCCGGCCCGGGTGCCGAACGCGAAAGCCGCGAGCGCCGCGGCGCCGATCAGCGTCAGGACGATGAGGGCGATGGCCGTCGGCAGCGACGCCGCGTCCCCCGCCCCCAGGCCGGCCATCTCGATCGCGGCGAACACGAGCAGGGCGACGGCTTCGACCGCCAAGACGGCGGCGGCGGCGCGGGCGATTCCCGGTGCGCGCACGGGTGTCCTCCCGGGGATCGAATGACGAGAAAACCCTTGATTTCAGGGTATTCATGTAACAGAATAGAGAAAGTCATGTGCTCCCACAGCGGCGTGGGGCGAACGTTCGCGTTCGCATCACAATCAGCGGGCATCCGCCCGTATCTCAACAGGGTAGCGGAACCCGAACCGTCACCCGAATCGAGAGGTCGCATCGCGACATCTCATGAAATCCACACCGAGGAGCCCCCATGGACTGGCGTGACAAGGCCGCCTGCCTGACCGTCGACCCCGAACTGTTCTTCCCCGTCGGGAACACCGGCCCGGCCGTCGATCAGATCGAGAAGGCCAAGACCGTCTGCGCGACGTGCACGGTCACCGAGATCTGCCTGCAGTACGCCCTGGAGACCAGCCAGGACTCGGGCGTCTGGGGCGGCCTGTCCGAAGACGAGCGCCGCGCGCTCAAGCGTCGCGCCGCACGCGCCCGCCGCGCTTCCTGAGATTCGCAGAAGCGGCCTGAGACATCGTCTCAGGCCGCTTCTGCATGTTCCGGTAGAGCGTCAGCGCTCGAGCCAGCGCAGCGGGATGTCGATGACCACCTCGGTCCCCTCGCCCTCGCTCCCCCGCCAGTCGATCGTGCCACCGAGCTCGCCCTGGATCAGGGTGCGGATGATCTGTGTACCCAGGCCCTGACCGATCCGGCCCTCCGGAAGCCCGTGTCCCGTGTCGCGGACCGTCACGCGGAGATTGTCCTCGGTGCGCTTGGCGTCGATGGTCACGACACCCTCCTGCCCGGCGAGGCCGTGCTCCACCGCGTTGGTCACGACCTCCGTCAGGGCCAGGGCCAGCGGAGTGGCGTACTCGCTCGGGAGCACGCCGAAGTGTCCCGTCGACTGGGTGCGGGCGCGCGTGTTGGGAGCCGACGCCACTTCGGCGACGAGCTTGAGCACGCGATGGAAGACCTCGTCGAAGTCGACCTTCTGCGTCAGACCCTGGGCGAGGGTATCGTGCACGACCGCGATCGCGTCCACACGACGCATGGCCTGTGTGAGAGCATCCCGCGCCTCGTCGGAGTGGGTGCGTCGCGCCTGGATCCGGAGCAGGGAGGCCACGGTCTGCAGGTTGTTCTTGACGCGGTGGTGGATCTCCCGGATCGTCGCGTCCTTGGTGATGAGTTCCTGCTCCTGGTGGCGCAGCTCCGAGACGTCGCGGCAGAGCACGATGGCCCCGATGCGCGTGCCGTGATCCTTCAGAGGGATGGCACGGAGCGAGACCGTCACGCCACGCGCCTCGATGTCCGTCCGCCACGGTGCCCGTCCGGTCACCACCACGGGCAGCGACTCGTCGACCTGCCGGGAGGGCGGCACGAGCCGGGTGGTCACCTCGGCCAGGGACTCCCCCTCCAACTCGTCGTCGAAACCCATCCGATTGAACGCGGACAGGGCGTTGGGGCTGGCGAAAGTCGTGATGCCGTCCACGTCGATCCGGATCAGGCCGTCCGACGCCCGTGGAGCGCCACGGCGCGGTGACGTCGGTGCTGCCGGGTCCGGGAAGCTGCCGTCTGCGATCATGCGGAACAGGTCGTTGGCACACTCGTCGAAGGTGATCTGCTGACGCGACGGCGTACGCACCTCCCCGAGGTTCGTGTGCCGGGTGACCACGCCGATGACGCGGGGAGCCTTATCCTCACCCCGACGCTCGATGACGATCGGGACGGCGCGGACCCTGGTCGGCGTCTCCTCGAACCAGTCGGGCGAGGAGGAGTCCACGATCTCCGCCGACTCGAAGGCGCCCTGCACCTGAGTGCGCCACTGCGGACGCACCCGCTCCCCGACGATGTCGCGGTAGAAGAGCGTCGCCGCGCCGCTCGGTCGTGCGTGCGCGACGGCGACGAACGATCCGTCGTCCGTCTGGATCCACAGGACGATGTCGGCGGAGGCGAGGTCCGCGAGGAGCTGTCCGTCACCGGCGAGCCGGTGCAGCCACTCCACGTCGTCGTCGGTCAGAAGGCCCTGGGCCTGGGCGAGATCACTGAGGGTTGACACCTCACCAGCCTAGGCTCCCCCGCCTCAGAGGATGGCGAGCGACGTCGCGCGCCACCGTCGGTCCAGCCCTTCGAGCCGGATGGCCACGGCACGTGTGCGCCCCGGTCCCGCCACCACCACGACTGCCTCAACGATGCCGTCCCGTGGGTGGGTCACCCGCACGGTGCGGATGACGAAGGTGGGCCGGGTCGGCGCGACACCACGAGCGCTGCGCGCACGGGCGGCGAGGTTGGCCCGGACGACCACGCTGCGGTAGGCCTCCTCGCTGAACCACCGGGCGAGCTGATCCACCTCCCGCACCCCCGCCAGAGCCTCGAGCGCGCCCTGGGTGAGGCTCCGCACGAGGAGTGCGGGGTCCGGAAGCTCATCGGCCGGGGTGGGCTGCGGTCCGAAGTACTCGGCCAGCATCATCTCGATCTCCCTTCACGGGGTCGGCGAGCCGTCAGTAGAACACGATCCCGGTGCGGTGCGGGCGCCACCGGCTCAGGTCTGTGGACAACCCGTAGACGACCGCACCACGGGCCGAAAGGAGTGCGGTCTCGGCAGCGATGTGGATAACTCGGACGAGGCGACGCCGGCCCCTACGCTCGGTCGGGTGCACTGGGAATCCCTCTTCGACGACTTGGAAGGACAGCTCGCCGCGGAGTGGGAGGCGGAACGCGCCGCCCGCGACGCCGAGTCCGAGCGGCTCCGCATCGCCCGGCTCGATCTGCGCGCACGATTGCGGCATCTGTGCGCCGAGCACACCGACACGACGCTCCACCTCGCCGACGGGGCCCGCGTCCCCGTCGGGCTGCGGTCCTTGGGAGTGGACTGGCTCGCCGCCGTCTCCCGAGTGCCCCAGGGCGCGCGCGTGCCGAGCTCCCTGCTGCTGATCCCGATGACATCGGTCCTCGGGCTCAGCGTCGACCATGGTGCGATGCTGAGCAGCCTCGTCGACGAGAGCCAGGGGGCGCTGACGCTCCGCGAGCGGATGTCGCTGGGGTTCGCTCTCCGCGACCTCGCGCGTCGTCGCCTCCCGGTGCACCTCCGTCTCCTCGTCGGGGCCGACCTCCACGGGACCATCGATCGCGCCGCCGCCGATCATCTCGACCTCGCCGAGCACGACAGCGGCGCAGCGCGTCGGGCCGACGCCGTCCGAGGATTCAGGATGGTGCCGTACACGGCGCTGGCGGCGATCCGGGTGCAGGGGACGGCGACGCTCTGACGCTCAGCGGTGCCGCGCCGCGGAGGAGCCCCACAGCTCGGGGAAGCTCGCGGCCTGCGACTGCCGCCACAGGGCCATCCGGCGCGCCTCCTCCGTCTGCGCGGCGAGGTACTCCTCGATGCTCGGCTCCTCGATGCGCCAGCGCGCGGGAGCGCCCAGGGGGGCGCCGCGAAGGTGACCGGCGTGGACGAGCGCGATGACCTCGTCCACGTCGATGCTCAGCAGCTCTGCCACCTGCGCAGGCGCGAGGAACCGGGGGGTGTGCGGGTGCGGGGGTGTCATGCCCTCATTCTGGGTGCCCACGGCGGACGCCGTACGGGCAGGCGCGAGCCTGTGGATAACTCGACGGCCCGGTCCCCTGCTTCTGTGACCATATCGCCATGGCCCCGCTCTCCCGCTCCCCTCGTCGCTTCCGCGGCGATGCCCGCTTCGCGGTGGGCATCGTGCTCGTCCTCGCATCGATCGCCGGCGTCTGGTTCGTGCTCACCTCGTCGGACCAGGCGGTCCCGGTGCTCCAGGCACGACGCACGATCGTTCGCGGGGAGGTCCTCCGAGCCGCCGATCTCGAGACGGTCGATGTGGCGCTCGGCGCGGCGACGGACGAGTACCTCCGGCCGGATCAGCTCCCTGCGGGACAGGTCGCCGTCCGAACGCTCACGGAGGGCGAGCTGGTGCCAAGGACAGCGACGACGGCGGCCTCGGACAGTCGCACGACGACGGTCGTCGTCGAGAGCAGCGTGGGTCTCCCGGAGGACGTCGCAGCGGGAACCGAGGTGGAGATCTGGCAGGCACCGCTGCGCGAGGACGGACGCTCGTACGATGAACCCCGCATCCTCGTGGGAGACGTCGTCGTGCGCGCTGTCCTCGAGCCGGAGGGACTGCTGGCGGAGAATGCGGCGGAGCTGGAGATCGTGATCGATCGGAGCGACGTCGCTGCGGTCCTCGCCGCGGTCACCGGTGGCGCCGCGCTCTCGGTCGTCCCGGTCGGAGCCGGGTCGTGAGCGTCGTCCTCCTCGCCGTGACCCAGCCTCGAGCCGACGAGCTGGTCGCCGAACTCGAATGGGAGGGCGTCTCAGCGCTCAGCCTTCCGTCCGCGTCCGCTTCCGCGATCATCGCCCGCCTGCAACCGGACGTGGAGGCTGTCGTCGCCCCCGCGACCAGGGCTGTGCTGACCCCCGAACTCCTTTCGGCGTGCGATCGCGCCGGCGTCCGCATCGTCACCCTCGGGGGCACGGACAGTCGGGCGGTCCTGCGGATGGGCCTCGCCCCGCCCCTGCGCGCGGATGCTCCGGGGTGGGAGATCGCTGCAGCGCTCTCCACCGACGTGCGGCCCCCTGTCGCGGGCACACCGATGGCGGCGTCCCGCCTCACGGCTATCTGGGGCTCGCACGGAGCACCAGGGCGTTCCACGATCGCCGTTCAGCTCGCCGTGGAACTCGCCCGGCGCGGACGCCGGACGGCGCTGATCGACGCCGACACCGTAGCGCCCTCTCTGGCTCTGCTCCTCGGGATGGACGACGACGGCCCCGGGCTCGCGGCAGCCTGCCGTCGCGCCGAGGCCGGTGCGCTCGATCCGGCCGAGCTGACCCGCCTGTCCGCCCGGCTCGCGGCAGGCGGCACCGAGGTCGACGTGCTGGCGGGCCTCAACCGGCCGAGCCGCTGGCCCGAGCTCTCCGACGCGCGGATGCGGGCGACGTTGTCGGTCTGCCGGAGGTGGGCGGAAGAGACGGTGGTGGACGTCTCGGCCGCCGTCGACACGGACGAGGAGGCGATGTACGACGTGATCGGCCCGCGGCGACACGCCGCGACCGTCGCGACGTTGAGCGAGGCGGACCGGGTCGTGGCCGTGGCCCTGGCGGACCCGCTGGGGATCAGCCGCTTCCTACGGGACCATGCAGAGCTGCGGCGTCTGGTCGGCCAGACTCCGGTGACGGTCGTCGTGAACCAGGTCCGTCCCGGGCCGCTCGGCCTCGACGCCCGCAGTCAGATCCGACGCACGCTGGAGCGGTTCGCCGGGCTCACCGATATCGCCTTCCTCCCTCTGGACCGCCGTGCCGTCGATGCGGCTCTCCTGCATGCCCGGCCGATCTCCGATGTCGCGCCGCGGTCGGCGCTGGTGGCCGCCGTGCGCCGGCTCGCGGCCGACCTCGACCCGTCCGTCTCCGTGGAGACTACTGCCGATAGCTCGACAGGAAGTTCCCGAGGCGCTCGACGGCTTCGCTCAGCACTCGCGGCTCTGGCAGGGTCACCAGGCGCAGGTGGTCCGGCGTCGGCCAGTTGAAACCCGTCCCCTGCACGAGCAGGATGTGCTCGGACACCAGCAGGTCGTAGACGAGCTTGGCGTCGTCGCGGATCTCATGCACGTCCGGGTCGAGGCGGGGGAACGCGTAGAGGGCGCCCTGCGGCTTCACGCAGGACACGCCGGGGATGGCCTCCAGACCTTCCCAGGCGATGTCGCGCTGCTCGTGCAGCCGCCCGGTCGGTGCGATGAGGGCGTCGATCGACTGCACGCCGGACAGCGCCGCCTGCACGGCGTGCTGCGCCGGGACGTTCGGGCAGAGCCGCGTCGACGCCAGCAGCGTGATGCCCTCGATGAAGCCCTTGGCGTGGTCCTGCGGCCCGGTGACGACCATCCAGCCGGAGCGGTAGCCGGCCACGCGGTACGTCTTGGAGAGCCCGTTGAACGTGAGGCAGAGCAGGTCGGGGGCCAGGGTCGCCGTCGGGATGTGCACCGCGTCGTCGAAGAGGATGCGGTCGTAGATCTCGTCGGAGAGGATGAGGAGCTGGTGCTCGCGCGCGATCTGCACGAGGCCCTCCAGCACCTGTCGCGAATAGACCACCCCGGTGGGGTTGTTCGGGTTGATGATCACGAGCGCCTTGGTCTGCGGGGTGATCTTCGACCGGATGTCCTCAAGGTCGGGCTGCCAGCCCTGCTCCTCGTCGCAGAGGTAGTGCACGGGCGTGCCGCCCGCGAGGCTGGTCATGGCCGTCCAGAGCGGGTAGTCGGGAGCGGGGATGAGGACCTCGTCCCCCTCGTCCAGCAGCGCCTGCATGGTCATGGTGATCAGCTCGGAGACGCCGTTGCCGAGGTACACGTCATCGGGATCGAAACGGGGGAACCCCTCGATCTCCTCGTACCGGCTCACCACGGCACGCCGGGCGGAGATGATGCCCTTGCTGTCACTGTACCCGTGGGCTGTGGGGAGCGCGGCGAGCATGTCGTGCACGATCTGATGCGGGGCGTCGAAGCCGAAGATCGCGGGATTGCCGGTGTTGAGCTTGAGGATCCGGTGGCCCTCTGCCTCCAATCGCGCCGCCTCGACGAGGGCGTTTCCGCGGATCTCGTACAGGACGTTCTTGAGCTTCGACGACTGGTCGAAGGTGCGCGATGGTGTCATCGATCAAGCCTACAGGGACGCAAGGAGGGCCAATCCGCACGGACTGGCCCTCCTCGTCACCCGAAGGCTACTTCTTCTTCTTGCTCTGCGCGCGCCGCTGCTCGCGGTTGCCCGCCGCCGGGGCGGCCGGCTCCGTGCGCTGGCCGAAGGCGCCGCGCGGGGCCTCCTCCGGCTCGGCCTGCTGCGGAGCCTGCGCCCGTGCCGCGGCCTGGCGCATCCGGTCGGTCGCGGCCTGCTGGACCTGCCCGCGGTCGTTGCGGACCTCGACCTCTCCGGCGTCGTTCGCCGCCGAGTACTCCAGGCGCTGCTCTCCACCGTCGGTGGCGAGCCCCTTGGCCTCGACCTCTGCCGTCTCGGCATCGCCGGCGCGACGGACCTCGACCTCGAGGTTGTAGAGGTAGCCGACCGACTCCTCCTTGATCTGACCCATCATCGACTGGAACATCGCGTAGCCCTCACGCTGGTACTCGATGAGCGGATCGCGCTGCGCCATCGCCCGGAGGCCGATGCCGTCCTTGAGGTAGTCCATCTCGTAGAGGTGGTCGCGCCAGCGGCGGTCGAGCACCTGGAGGACGACACGGCGCTCGAGCTCGCGGGTCGCGGCCTCGCCCAGCGACTCCTCGCGCTTCTCGTAGGCGATCTTCGCGTCCGACAGCAGCTCGCGCGTCAGGCCCTCGGCGGTGATGCCGCCCTTGCGTCCTGCGGCCTCCGACACGACCTCGTCGATCGTGACGCTCACCGGGTACAGGGTCTTCAGCTCGGTCCAGAGGGCGTCGAAGTCCCAGCTCTCGTTGTGGCCCTCGCCCGTGTGGTCACGCACGACACCGCTGATCGCGTCCTCGATGAAGTGCTGCACGCGGTCGGCGATGTCGTCGCCCTGGAGGATGTGACGGCGGTCGGCGTAGATCGCCTCGCGCTGACGGTTGAGGACGTCGTCGTACTTGAGGACGTTCTTGCGCATCTCAGCGTTGCGCGCCTCGACCTGCGACTGCGCGCTGCGGATCGCCCGGGACACGAGGCCCGACTCGATGGGGACGTCGTCGGGGAAGTTCGTGCGGGCCAGGATCGCCTCGGCGGCACCCGACTGGAACAGCCGCATGAGGTCGTCGGTGAGGCTCAGATAGAACCGGCTCTCGCCCGGGTCTCCCTGACGACCGGAGCGACCACGGAGCTGGTTGTCGATGCGGCGCGACTCGTGCCGCTCGGTGCCGAGCACGTAGAGGCCGCCGGCCTCGATGACCTTCTCGGCCTCCTCCTCGACGACCTTCTTCATGGCCTCGTAGGTCTCGTCCCAGGCGACCTCGTACTCCTCCGGCGTCTCCACCGGGTCGAGGCCCTTCGCCTTCAGCTCCTGCACCGCGAGGAACTCGGCGTTTCCACCGAGCATGATGTCGGTACCTCGACCGGCCATGTTCGTCGCGACCGTGACGGCCCCGAGGCGGCCGGCGCGGGCGACGATCTCCGCCTCGCGCGCGTGGTTCTTCGCGTTGAGGACCTCGTGCTTGACGCCCTTCTTGGCGAGCAGGCGCGACAGGTACTCGCTCTTCTCGACGCTGGTGGTGCCGACGAGCACCGGCTGCCCGCTCGCGTGGCGCTCCGCGATGTCCTCGACGACCTGCGCGAACTTCGCGGCTTCGTTCTTGTACACCAGATCCGGCTGGTCCTTGCGGATCATCGGCTTGTTCGTCGGGATCGGGATGACGCCGAGCTTGTACGTCGACATGAACTCGGCGGCCTCGGTCTCGGCGGTACCGGTCATGCCGGCGAGCTTGTCGTAGAGGCGGAAGTAGTTCTGCAGCGTGACGGTGGCGAGGGTCTGGTTCTCGGCCTTGACCGGCACGCCCTCCTTCGCCTCGATCGCCTGGTGGATGCCCTCGTTGTAGCGGCGTCCGACGAGGATGCGCCCGGTGTGCTCGTCGACGATCATGACCTCGTCGTTCATCACGACGTAGTCGGTGTCCTTCTTGAACAGCGCGAGCGCCTTGATCGAGTTGTTCAGGAACGAGATGAGCGGCGTGTTGGCGGACTCGTAGAGGTTGTCGATGCCGAGATAGTCCTCGACCTTCTCGATGCCCGGCTCGAGGACGCCGACGGTGCGCTTCTTCTCGTCGACCTCGTAGTCCTCGCCTGCGACGAGTGTGCGCGCGATCTTGGCGAACTCCGCGAACCAGCGGTTCGCCTCGCCGGAGGACGGCCCGGAGATGATGAGCGGCGTGCGGGCCTCGTCGATGAGGATGGAGTCCACCTCGTCGACGATCGCGAAGAAGTGCTCGCGCTGGACGAGGTCCTCCTTGCGCCAGGCCATGTTGTCGCGGAGGTAGTCGAAGCCGAACTCGTTGTTCGTGCCGTAGGTGATGTCGGCCGCGTACTGCTCGCGGCGCACGGCGGGCGTCTGGCCGGAGACGATGATCCCGGTCGTCATGCCGAGCGCGCGGTAGACGCGGCCCATGAGCTCCGCCTGGTAGCTCGCGAGGAAGTCGTTCACGGTGATGACGTGCACGCCCTCGCCGGCGATCGCGTTCAGGTAGGCGGGGAAGGTGGCGACGAGGGTCTTGCCCTCACCGGTCTTCATCTCGGCGATGTTCCCGAGGTGCAGGGCGGCGCCACCCATGATCTGCACGTCGTAAGCGCGCATGCCGAGTGTCCGCTTGGCGGCTTCACGCACCGCGGCGAAGGCTTCGGGCATGAGCTGGTCGAGCGTCTCGCCCTTCTCGTAGCGGGCGCGCAGCTCGGCGGTCTCGTTGCGCAGCTCGTCGTCCGTGAGCTGGGAGATGTCCTCCTCGAGGGCGTTCACCGCCTTCACCACCTGGTTCAGACGGCGGATGATCCGCCCCTCACCTGCGCGCAGCAGCTTCTCAAGAGGATTCGCCACGGATGTCATCTCCCTGTCATTGGGTCATTCGCCGGCCGCCGTAAGGCGGGCGCCAGGCATACTTTGCCATGTTACCGGCCTGTGACCTCCACGTCGCCTGCATGGGTCCGCCGCGTCGCGTCCGGGAAGTTGCCCGGTATGCATATACTCGGCACTGCTTTCCATCCGCCAGCCTTCAGGAGACCGGTCATGTCCGTACGCCAGAGCCTGCTCGCCATCCTCGATCAGGGCCCCTGCTATGGCTACCAGCTGCGGCACGAGTTCGACCGCCGGACCGGATCGACGTGGCCGCTCAACGTCGGCCAGATCTACAACACCCTGGAGCGGCTCGAGCGCGACGGGCTGGTCCAGCGCGGGGAGGCCGACGAGCACGGCCATGTCTACTGGCGCATCACCGCGGCGGGCTCGGCCGAGGCGGCGCGCTGGCTCGCCGCTCCGGTGCTCCGCGCCCCGGCGACGCGCGAGGAGCTCGCCGTGAAGCTCGCGGTCGCCGCCACCCTGCCCGGAGTCGATGCCGCGACCATCCTCCGCAGTCAGCGGGACGCCTCGCAGCAGCGGCTGGACGAGCTGCGCCGCACGCCCTCCCCCGGACTCGCGGCGGGCAGTCCCGAGGACCTCGCGTGGTCGCTCGTCCTCGACTCCCTTGTGTGCGCCGCGGAGGCCGAGCTGCGATGGCTCGATCAGGCGGAGGCACGACTCGCGCAGCACCCGCATCCGGAGATGGCCCTGGAGCTCACGACGGAACGCCCCAAGAGAGGGCGCCCGGCGAAGACGCTGCCGTCCGCCGTCGCCGGCGGCGACCCCGTCGCGGTGCCCGCCTGAAGAGTTCGGCGACGACGCCCTCCGTTCGCCTGGAGCGGATGCTCAGCCCGCGCACTCGCCCGGGAAACTAGGATCGGCACATGGCTGGATTTTGGGGCAGACGCAAACGCGAACAGGAAGAACTCGCCGCGCAGGACGCGGACCTCGCCCGGCGTGCGGAGCAGGCACTCGTCGCCGCCGACGAGCGCATCCGCACCACCTCCGACGAGCTCGTCTTCGCGGAGGCCGAGCTCGGCGAGTCCCTGACCGCCGACCTCAAGGCCGCGCTGCTGTCGGTGCGGACGCACCTGCGAGAGGCGTTCCAGCTCCACCAGCTCAACCACGACGAGATCCCGGACACCGACGAGGAGCTGCGCACGCGGAACGCGCGCATCCTGCAGCTCTGCGACTGGGCCCAGGACCTGCTCGACGAGAAGACCACCGTGCTCGCGGAGTCCGTCGCGAAGGTGCGGCGCGCGCCCGAGATCATCGCGCAGGTCCGGGCGGACGCGGAGGCGCTGAGCGCCCGCATCCCGCAGACGGACGAGACCGTGTCCCGGCTCTCCGCGCGCTACTCCGACTCCGCCATGCACCAGATCACCGCGAGCGCCGCCGAGGCGGAGCAGCTGATCCGCTTCGCCACCCACAGCGCCGACATCTCGGAGCGCCGCCGTGCCGCGAAGCAGAACGAGGAGGCGAACCTCGCATTGGAGACGGCCACCGAGGCGACGCGTCGTGCGGGCGCCCTGCTCGATGCGGTGGAGGACTTCGAGATCGAGGCGCTGCGCGCCGAATCGACCCTCGCCGAGGTGATCGCCGACTCCCGCAACGACCTCATCGCGGCGCGGACCGCTCCGTCCACGCCCGCGGTGGCGGAAGCCGTCGCCCGTCTGCAGGCGGCTCTGGCCGCGCTCACACCCTCGGGTCAGCCCAACGACCCGTTCGCCGAGCTCTCGCAGCTGCGCGAAGCGAACGCGGGCCTCGACCACGCCATCGCCACCGCGCGGCACCGCGCCGAGAACCCGCTGCCGTCCATCGCACAGGTGCAGCACGCGATGGACGACGCCGACCGCCAGCTCGGCGTCGCTCGCGGGCTCATCGCCGGCCACCGCGGATGGATCGGCGCGGACGCCCGCACGCGGCTGGCGGAAGCCGAGCGGCTGCGGGTCGACCTGCCGGCTCTCCTCCCCGCCGAGGACACCCGCGAGGCGGCACTGACTCAGGCCCGCCGGGTGGCTCATCTCGCGGCAGAGGCTCTCCAGCTCGCACAGCGCGACATCGACTCCTCGCGCCCGCAGGACCAGGACTGGGGCGGCGGCGGTTGGGGTGGCGGCCCTCGTCGCGGCGGCGGCATGGGCGGTGGCGACCTCGCCTCCGGCATCCTCGGCGGCCTCGTCATCGGCAGCCTCCTCGACGGCATCTTCGACTGACGCCGTCCGGTCTTCGCACGAGAACGGCCCGACCCCCGCGGGGTCGGGCCGTTCTCGGTCGTCTCAGGAGGCGAGCGCCTCGGCGGGCGGCGCCTGCGTGCTCAGGGCGATGACTCCGTAGTCCCAGCCCTTGCGGCGGTAGACCACGCTCGGGTGGTCCGTGCGCGCATCGACGAAGAGGAAGAAGTCGTGCCCGACGAGCTCCATCCGGTCGACGGCCTCCTCCACGGTCATCCACTCCGCCTCGAAGCTCTTCGTGCGGATGACCACCGGGGAGTAGTCCTCCTCCTCCTCGGTCTGCACTGGGATGCTGCCCGTCGCCACGGCGTGCAGCACCTCGGCGGAGGCCGGCTGCACATCGATGCCCTCGAGCGAACCGCTGCCCTTCTCGAAGTGCGGTCCGCGCGGATGCTGCCGTCCGTCGACGCGCTTCTCCTTCGCGCGGCGCAGCTGCTCGGTCATCTTGTCGATCGCCAGGTCGAGCGCCACGAACTTGTCGCCGTCGACGGCCTCGGCACGGACCACGGGGCCCTTGCCGACCAGGGTCAGCTCGACCGTCTCATCCGGGACGCGACCGTTGCGGTAGACCCGGTGCGTGACCTTCACGTCCAGACGTTGCGCCTTGGCGGCGAGGGTCTGGATCTTGGCGATCTTCTCTTCGACGACGGTGCGGAAGCGATCGGTGATGCCCACTCCGACGCCCACGATGCTCGTTTCCATTGCTGCCTCCTTGTCCCGGTCCTCCCGGCCAAGGGCGGACCGTGGTCGCCTTGTGACATCCCACCGTAGTCCGACCCGCCGCGGATGTCACGGCCTGAGGCCCTGTGTCTCCAGTGAGTCTCCGATGAACCTCATCCGGATTCGGTCGGCGACGGCGTGGCGGCGAGCGCGACGGCCCCGACGACCACGAATCCGACGGCGGTGAGGGCTCGCGTGGACTCGTCGAGCGTGGCCCCCGTCGTCACCACGTCGTCCACCAGGACCGCAGGCGCACCGTGCCCCTGTCGGCGCGCGCGCATCGCCCCGCGGACGTTGTCGGACCGCGCCGCAGCAGGCAGCTCCCGCTGATCCCGCACGCGCCGGGTGAGCGCGAGGACGCGTTGCGGCTCCGCGCCGGCGCGCCGCACCAGGAGCTCGGGCACGCGGTAGCCGCGCCGACGGAACGCGGCCCGGGAGGTGGGGACGGGGACCACCCACGCCCCCGGCACGAGGGCCGGCAGGAGCACGGCGGCGAGTGCGGCACCCAGCGGCCGGGCCAGCACGGTCTGCCCCGCTCCCTTCAGCCGCCGGATGCAGGAAGCGACCGGGCCGTCCAAGACGAGGGCGGCGTGAACCCGCAGCCCGTCCGGGGTACGCACCTCCCGCGGCACGGGAGCGAGAGCGCCCAGGCAGGAGTCGCACAGCACGGTACCGGGATGCTCGCACCCCGCGCAGCTCGCCGCGAGCAGCAACGCCCCGGTCTCCGCGGCGAGCTCGCCGATCCGTGTCGTGATCCCCATGCCGAGATCCTGCCGCCGGAAGCGTGCTCGCGAATCATCCCGCGGCAGCGGTGAAACCGATCGAGGGGGATCCCGTTCCGTGCAGGAAAGGTCATTCGCCGGCGCGTGTGGCGAGGACGGAGACCCCTTCGGCGATCTCCCGCCACGCCGAACCGGCGTGCGCGAACAACTGCCCCGTGGTGTCCAGGATGCGCACGCCTGCAGGAGTCCTGGCACCGGCGATGGACGCGGCATCGCTGGGCGCGCTCTCCGCCGATGCCGGTCCGCCGACCGGCTGCATGATCAGCCGGGGCGTCGTGGAATCCGTGAGCACGGCGAGCCGATCGGGTCCCAGCCAGACGAGCCCGGTCGACGGCTCGGTGAGCTGGATGAGCTGTCGCACTTCACCGAGCTCTGTGGGCACCCCGGCGCCGTCCCGGACGATTGCCGCGACGACGACCCAGAGCTGGCCGCCGACGCGCACCACCGCAGCGACCCTGGCGCCGTCGGCGGCGACCCGGATGTCCGAGATGGCCGAGGCGTTCGGCCACGCGCCGGCCACCTGGTGCCCGACGACATCCGGGCCGACCGCGAGCAGTGCCTGCGGCGCTCCCGCGGGCACCGACCACACGTAGCCATAGGGATCGAGGGACGGCTGCACGAGACCCGGGCGGGCATCCAGCTCGTTGCGGGCATCCTCGGTCGCCAGGTACACGTGACCGTCGTCCAGCTGCAATGCGGCGGTCGCATCGTCCGCGGCCACGTCGATCGCCGAGATCGGCTGCGGAACGGCCTGGATCTGCGCACTGATCCCGGGGATCGACGCGATCTCGTCGCCGACGATGCGACCGAACCTGCCGTCCTTCAGCACGAGCGTCCCCGGTTCCGGCGTGGTGCCCACGACGTCGACGACCCCCGCATCGAGCGCTCTGCCGTCGACGCTGAAGCGCACCTGGGTGACGTTCACCCCCGCGGCCTTCAGCGTGGCCTGCAGCTGCGTGCGCATCCGGGCCAGGGTCGTGTCGTCCAGGCTCGCCGCGGGGCGCGTCAGCGCCACCTCCGCCGCCTGCCCCGTGATCAGCACCGCGTCCTGGGCGAGCTGGACGTCCGCGGGGAAAGCCGTCTGCACAGCCGGATCGAGCCACTCCGCCGGCGTGCCGCTGACGAGTGCCTGCGTGACGGTCGTCGCCGGACTCTGGCGTCGCGGGAACCATCGCATGTCCGGGACCAGCCGCGACCAGCGCGCATCGAACCACTGCAGCGAGTATCCCTCGAACACGTTCGGGAACCTGCTCTGGTCGATCACCACGCCGTCCGGTGCCTCGGTGATCCGCCACTCGCCGTCCTCGCCACGGGCGAGAGCGAACGGCACGCTCGAATCGCCGGGGGCGCCGCTGTACGCCCCGGAGTCGTCGACGCTCGCGACCAGCTCGAGCAGGACCTGGACCTCGGCCTCCTCGGCGTCTTCGAGCTGATCGTCGGCGAGGTCGGAGGTGAACGTGCGGGCTTCCGGCCCGGCGTCGATGGAAACCCCCGCCGAAGGCCGCCAGCTGCGCTGCAGCGGCGGGGCCAGGAACTCCCGGGCCGTCGCCCAGTTGTCGGAGGTGGTGATGCCGGCTTCGAGGAACCCCTCCACGATCTCCTCTGGCCCCGCCCCCGCCACGGGACCGGAGGCCACCGGGAGCACGTCGACGTCGTCAGGCGACTCCCCCAGCTCCAGCCCGACGGCGACGTCTCCGCTCGTCGGCAGCCCGGCGCACGCGGGAAGCAGGAGCGCGACCAACGCCAGTGCGGCGCCACGGACGAATCGACTCCTCATGCGCGTGCTCATGACTGATCCTTCCCGTCGAGCAGATCGGAGTAGGCCTCGGCGATGGAGATCGGCTGCGTGGCATCACCGAGTTCGGCGAGCGGCTCCTGCGGCTCCACCGGGATCGGGCTCGGACCGTCCAGCACTCCGTCGTGGCGCGGGATGGTGAGCACGAAGTGCGAGCCGACGCCGAGCTCCGACCAGACCGCCAGGGTCCCGCCGTGCAGCGTGGCGTCGCCGAGGGCGATCGACAGTCCGAGCCCCGTGCCGCCGATCGTGCGCTGGCGCGACGGATCGGCCCGCCAGAAACGATCGAACACCCGTTCCGCGTCTCCGGGGTCCATGCCGAGCCCGAAGTCGCGGACACCGGCCGCCACCGCGTGCTGGTTGCTGTCCACCGTGACGACGACCGGGCGTCCCTCTCCGTGCTCGATCGCGTTGCCGATGAGATTGCGCAGCACCCGCCGCACGCGGCGCGGGTCCATGTCCACCGGCGAGTAGCCCCCCGGCGCCACCAGACGGACTTCCGTGCCGTGTCCTTCCGCGAGCGGCCGCATCTGCTCGATGACGTCCTCCGCGAGCTGCGCGAGACTCGTCGCCTCCAGCTCGAGCTGCACGGACCCCGCGTCGTACCGGCTGATCTCCAGCAGGTCGGCCAGCAGCGTGTCGAACCGCTGCACCTGCGCGTGCAGGAGCTCGGCGGTGCGTGCGGTCGTGGGGTCGAACTCGTCGCGCTGGTCGTTGAGCATGTCGGCGGCGAGGCGGATCGTCGTCAGCGGGGTCCTCAGCTCGTGCGACACGTCGGACACGAAGCGCTGCTGGACCATCGACAGCTCGCCGAGCTCCTTGATCTGCGCCTCGATGCTGTCGGCCATCGCGTTGAAGGAGCGACCGAGGGTCGCGAGCTCGTCCTCGCCGTGCACCTCCAGCCGCACCCCGAGGTCACCCGCCGCGAGCCGCGCGCTCGTCTCCGCCGCCTGGACGATCGGAGTGGACACCGTCCGCAGCACGATCCAGGAGATGGCCGCGACGATGGCCACCAGCCCGATCCCGGCGATCCACAGGGTGCGTTGCACGAAGACGAGGGTCTGGTCGGCGTCGGCGAGGTCGTAGGCGAAGTAGATCTCGAAGGACCCGGCCTGCGGCACCTGGAGCTGCTGCCCCACGACGATGCCCGGCACCACGCCGCCGTCCTCCGTGGGCAGGGCGACGGACTGCCAGGCCTGCCGGTCGTCGAACTCGCGGACCCTGGCCTGCAGCTCGGGGCTCAGCAGATCCGGTGTGAGTCCGGCGGTGAAGCCGTTGAGCCGGACCGCCCCCGAGCCGTCCTGGATCTTGAAGCCGGCGAGCAGATCAGCACTCGACGTCCGGGAGAGGGTGTCGGGGATGCCGTTCCACAGATCGGTCAGAGCGGCGGGATCATCGCCCACCTCCGCCACGTCCAGAAGCGACTGCGCCTGGTCCACCGCACGCCGTGCGTCCTCCAGCGCCACGTTCTTCCGGGACACGAAGAGGTCGTTCTGGATGACGAGCGCCATCGTGACGCACGTGATGAAGATCGCCAACGAGGTGGCGACCAGGGTGATCGCGAGGGTACGGAACCGGAGCGACCGTCGCCACAGCGCCGCCAGCACGTCCGGCCAACCGCGCCAGTCGCGGAGGACGGCGACGGCCGTGGTCGCTGTCGTCGCGGCCATGGGGTCCCTAGGTGACGCTGCCGGCGCGATAGCCCACGCCGCGGACCGTCATGACGATCTTGGGGTTGTCCGGGTCGAGTTCCACCTTCGCCCGCAGGCGCTGCACGTGCACGTTCACGAGCCGGGTGTCGGCCTTGTAGTGGTACCCCCAGACCTGCTCGAGGAGCATCTCCCGGGAGAACACCTGCTGGGGCTTGGAGGCGAGGGCCACGAGGAGCTGGAACTCCAGCGGTGTGAGGGCGATCGGCGTCGTCCCGCGGCGCACCTCGTGCGCGTCCACGTCGACGGTGAGGTCGCCAATCCGCAGCTGCTCGCTGGAGGCCTGCGGCGTCGGCCGCAGCCGGGTGCGGATGCGCGCCACGAGCTCCTTGGGATTGAACGGTTTGACCATGTAGTCGTCGGCCCCGACCTCGAGACCGCGCACCACGTCGGCCGTGTCGCTGCGTGCCGTCAGCATGATGATCGGCACCCCCGACTCGGCGCGGATCCGCGTGCAGATCTCGATGCCGTCCATACCGGGGAGCATCAGGTCGAGGAGCACCAGGTCGGGACGCTGCGCGCGCCACTCGTCGACGGCGCGCGCGCCGTCCGCGCAGAACACCGGCTCGAATCCCTCCGTGCGCAGCACGATGCCGATCATCTCGGCGAGCGCGGTGTCGTCGTCGACCACAAGGATGCGTGAGGTCATAACTGTTACCTTATGGCACCGAGTCCCGCCCTCCGCAGGTCTGCGCCTCAGCACGAGGATATGACACGATGGGAGCGCACGACGGAGGGAGGCCCGTGAGCGGCCAGACGTGGACCCCAGCTCCCCGGAAGGGCATCATCCCCCTTCACCCGCTGACCTTCGGCATGCTGCTGGGCAAGGCCTTCGCGGCGCTGCGGCACAATCCCAAGGTCCTGTTCGGGTTCGCCGTCGTCATCCAGCTCGTGGTCGTCATCGCCACCGCCGGGGTGATGGGCGTCGTCCTGTTCACGACGTTCTCCCGGTTGGAGACGGTCTCGCCCTCCTCCCCCGACTTCGAGGCCGTGTTCGCCGGCACCATCGCCATCAACCTCCTCGCCGGACTCATCGTCGGGCTCGCGTCCATCGCGTTCACCGCTCTCATGCAGGGCGTCGTGGCCGCCGAGGTCGGCTACGCCACGATCGGCGTCAAGGCGACACTGCGCATGCTGTGGCGTCGCATGCTCCCGGCGTTCTGGCGGCTCGCCGGGTTCGCGTCCCTCTCGGTGGTCGCCCTCTTCGGCGGCCTGGCGATCGTCGCGGGGGTCATCGGCGCGCTCATCGCCGGCGGCCTCGGCGGCACCCCCGAGATGATCGGCATCGTCGTGCTCGTCGTGGTCCTCCTGGGCCTGGCAGCGATCCCGCTCACGGTCTGGCTGTCGACCAAGCTGCTGCTCGTCCCCTCGATCCTCGTGCTGGAGCGCGCGCGCTTCCGGGAGGCGTTCGTGCGGTCCTGGCGCCTGACCCGCGGCCGGTTCTGGGTCGCGTTCGGCGTCACCTTCCTCATCAGCCTGATCATGGGCCTCGCGATGCAGGTGGTCAGCTTCCCGACCGCCATGCTCTCCTCGTTCCTCGGCACCGTCATCGCGCCGACCGGCGCCAGTGAGCCGAGCGCGGTCGTCGGGTACGTCTTCGCTCTCCTCGCCCCGCAGGTGCTCCTGCTGATCCTGCAGGCGATCGCCATCGTCGTGCAGAGCACCGGCGGCGTGCTCGTCTACCTCGATTGCCGGATGCGCTACGAGGGTCTGGACCAGGCCCTCCTCTCCCATGTCGAGCGCCGCGACCTCGGCCTCCCCGAGGAGCAGCTCGGCGATCCGTTCGCGGTCGATCCCTCGCGAGCCGTCACCAGTGCTCCCCCGCCGCGCCAGGTGCCGGAGCACGTCATGATGACGCAGGCATACGGTGCCCCCGGGTACGGCACCCCCGGGTACGGCACCCCCGGGTACGGTCCCCCGGCGTACGGTCCCCCCGGGTACGCGCCACCGCCCGCGCCCGGCGTGCAGACGGCGCCTCCCGCTCCCCCCGCCTTCGCCCCGCCGCCCCCGCCCGCACCGGCGCCGTCGGCCTCACCC